>Ga0153916_10000044_pt1 | contig 69563 bp, 54 predicted proteins | sample Opewatmetagenome_FD_109642 | JGI IMG/M metagenome (GOLD analysis project Ga0153916, IMG submission 109642) | Freshwater wetland microbial communities from Ohio, USA - Open water 3 Core 3 Depth 4 metaG | ecosystem: Environmental > Aquatic > Freshwater > Wetlands | place: USA: Ohio, Lake Erie...
CCCAAGCCCAACGTTTCCATGGCGGCTTTGTCGATTTCCTTGACCGTGCCGTATCCCTTTTCCAGACACATGATTGATAGTTGGCATAACCCTTCGAAAATCGGGTCGATGGCGTAACCGTATGAGCTCTTGACCTTGATGGGCACTTTGCCGATGGATTCGTAGAATCCCATCAGATTTTCTACCAGAGTCTTGTCGGTCTTGTCGGATGGGATCAATTCGACCACTGGATTTCGTTCGGCGGGGAAGAAGTAGTGCGTGACCAGGCAGCGGCTTTGGTTCTTGACGTTCTTGAAAATCACTTCCGGCTGCATATGGGAGGAGTTTGAGAAGAACAGGCAACTGTCATCGCAGATCGCTTCCACCTGCTTGAAAATAGCGTCTTTGATGTTCTCATTTTCGGTCGCTGCTTCAAGGACGATATCCGAGCCCGCAATATCCTGATAATTCAGGGTGTAGGTGATACTTCCGGTCATGGTTTCCGCTAATTTCGGCTTGAACGCGCCGGACTCCACACCTTTTTGGATTTTCTTTTCGATTTTGGATTTGGCGCCCTGGAGGGCTTTCGCGACGATATCGAGAATCACGATTTTGACATCGTGACCTGCGAACGATTTGGCGAAATGGAGGGCGATGTCGGGACCGATTTGTCCGGCGCCGACGATGGACAGCTTCGATACCGAAATGGAGTGATCTTGATAACTCATGGCATGACCTGCATTAGAGTTAGGAGGATGACGGGTTGGGATTGCCCAGAACAAAAGATAACAAATCCTACAAAATATGCAAGGAAAAACTGCACTTGTTGACCCGGGTCTCGTTTCGCCGGAGGTGATCAGGCGGAATCGCTCGCGCAGGAGTTTTTCAAACTTTTTCTTGACTTTGAATTTATCCGTGCTATATTATAATAATGTCAAAAAGGGAATAATTAGAATGTCCGTCAGCCAAGTCTATAGACTTCGGCAGACGGGCACTGACTCGCAAGCTGGGTAAAGTCTGCGCATGTGTAATCCAACCACGTCAATCTCTTGTTCCGACGCAATCCAGAGGCAGCGTCAACAGACGTTTCGTATCGTGCTGCCCTTCGGCACATTTTTTTGTACTGCGCTTGTGGCTTTTTTCACACTCCTGCCGGCATATGGAGCACAGGCAGCTATTTCCGCGGCGGAATGCCTTGAGTGCCATGATGTTGCCGTCGGGGAAATCGAGAAGACCATTGACGGATCGTTGGCGAAGTCTGTCCACAAGGATATGAGGTGTCTTGACTGCCACACCGGGATTACGGGGCTTCCGCATGATGAAAAATTGCCTCCGGTGAATTGCGGCACATGTCACACAGACGAGGCGGCGACCTATCAATGGCATGGGGGGCTTAGAGTTGGGAAAGGCGCGGATATTCCCACTTGTGCGGACTGCCACGGAAGGCATGATATTCTACCTTCCACCGATAGGCAATCCCGAGTGCATCCGAGTCATCTGCCGCAGACGTGTGGCAAATGTCACGAGAACCTTGACCTGATTAAGAAACACGACATCTATTTTCAGAAACCGATCGAGGCGTACGAAATCAGTGTCCATGGCAAGGCGTCACTTGGCGGGGTGTATGTTGCTGCTACCTGCAACGACTGCCATTCTGCAGGCGGCACGGCTCACCGCATTCTGCCTCCGGGAAATCCGGAATCGCCGATCAATCATTTCAATATACCTCGCACGTGTGGCAAATGTCATCGGGGAATCGAAAGCGATTATTGGGAAGGGATCCACGGGAAATTGACCTTGCGCGGCGAAACTGATTCGCCGGTGTGCACCAATTGTCATGGCGAACATGGTATTATTTCGCCCAGCGATCCTCGGTCTCCGGTCAATCCGGCTCGGATTGCGGAAGCCACGTGTGCCCCTTGCCACGAATCGGCATATTTGAACGAAAAGTACGGTCTCCCGGTGGGTCGGCTGAAAAGCTTCATTGACAGCTTCCACGGTTTGAAGAGCAAGGCGGGCGATATCACCGTGGCGAACTGCGCATCATGCCACGGGGCTCACCGCATCTTGCCTCGATCGGATCCCGAGTCCTCTGTCAATCCAGACAATATCCAAACGACCTGCGGGAAATGCCATCCTGGAATTTCTCGGGAGATGGCTTTGTCGGACATCCACGCTCCACCGGGGGTGGCGCAGAATCCTGCTGCCAGGATCTTCCAGACCATCTATATCGTGGCGATTATCGTGATCATCGGACTGATGGTTGTACATTGGTTGATCGATTTGCGGAAGCAGGTTCTGAAGGTACTGTCAAAACGTCAAATCCAGCGGATGAATTTCAACGAAGTCTGGCAGCACACGTTTTTGATGGTGACTTTCACAGTGCTTGCAGTCACCGGATTTGCGCTGCGCTATTCTGATGCGTTTTGGGTGAGATTCTTGTTTGGATGGGAGGGAGGATTCCCATTGCGAGGGATCATTCATCGGGTGGCGGCAGTGCTGTTTGTAATGACTGCTCTGTGGCACCTGTTCTTTTTATCCACCGCCCGAGGTCGAGGTTTCTTCAAAGACATTTTCCCGGTGCGGAAGGATTTTCTGCAGTTCTTCCAATCGTTGAAATACAACCTTGGTTCCTCTCAAAAAATGCCGAAGTTCGGCAGATTCAGCTACATCGAGAAAGCGGAATACTGGGCTTTGGTCTGGGGCACAGTGATCATGGCGTTCACAGGTTTCTTCCTGTGGTTCGACAACGTCGCCGTCAAGTGGTTCCCCAAAGGCTTCCTGGACGTGATGCTGGTGATCCATCACTACGAAGCCTGGTTGGCTGTTCTATCCGTGGCGATCTGGCACATGTACTCTACCGTGTTTAGTCCGAACGTGTATCCGATGAATCCATCCTGGTTGACTGGGAAAATGCCCGAGGAGCTTTTCGAGCACGAGCATCCTGAAGATCAGACGATCAAAGAGGTTGTCGAAGGCGGCAACAAAGGGCAAAGTGATCAGAATACATCCGACTGAGGGTTGCTTGAAGTCGATTAAACGAAATCAGGGCTTAAGTCCGGTCTTAAGCCCTGATTCTATATTGATGTATCGTGGGCGCCTTAATCCAGCGAGGAAGCAGGGTCTCATGGTGCAGGGGGATGACTCCAAGCCTTCAGTGCGAGATGCGACGCCATGTGCAGGGTGATGACACCCTGCACCACGATGTGATACTCAGGAGCGAGAATTTGCTTTGGGCGGCTCAGAGGATGCCGTGTTTCTTCATTCTGTACCGCAATGCGTCACGGGAAATTGCCAGGAGTTTTGCTGCTTTGGTCTGGTTTTGATTGGCTTTTTTTAGAGCCTTTAGCACCAGATGGTACTCGACCTGCTCCAGAGGCAATCCTTGGTCCGGAATGTCAATGTCGAACTGGTCAGAGGGCATGTCAGAAGGGGCGAGCGTTAAATCCGGCGGCAGCGCACTGAGGTCTATGGTGTCTCCGGTTTCCAGTAGAACGATCCGCTCCACGAGGTTTCGCAGTTCCCGCACATTGCCGGGCCAGGAGTATTCCAGGAAGATTTTTTCCACCCCCGCCCCGACCTTGCGCACCTCTTTTCCGAATTCCCGATTGAAGTAGTCGAGGAAATATTTGAGCAGTGGGATGATGTCGCTCTGACGGTTCCGTAACGGCTCGATGTAGATGGGGATTACTTTGAGCCGGTAGAACAAGTCCTGGCGGAACCGACCTTCCTGGACTGCCTTCTCAAGATCTTTATGGGTTGCGGCGATAATCCGCACATCGACGTCGATATCCTTGGTGCCGCCCACGCGTTTGAACGTTTTCTCTTCGATGAATCGAAGGAGCTTCGCCTGCAGTCCCAGATTCAAATCACCGATTTCGTCGAGATAGACGGTGCCGCCTTCTGCCAGCTCAAATTGCCCTAATTTCAATGATTTGGCGTCGGTAAAGGATCCTTTCTCATGTCCGAATAGTTCGCTTTCCATTAAGTGTTCCGGAAGCGAAGCACAATTGATAGCCATGAAAGGAGCCTGGGCACGCCGGCTTTGGAAATGGATGACGCGGGCGATCAAGTCTTTTCCCGTGCCGCTCTCGCCATGAATCAAGACGGTGGAGGCTTCACTGTTTGCGACTTTCTTGACCAGCTCGAAAAGCTGCTTCATTGCGTCGCTCTGACCAATGATATTGTCGAATCCAAATCGCTGCTTGACGTGCGAACGAAGCTCTTGCACCTCCTTCTCCAGAGAGGTTTTTTCCAGAGCATTGCGCAGCAGGAGGTTGATCTCCTCGAACACCAACGGCTTGTTGACATAATCGAAAGCACCGGACTTAATCGCCTGCACCGCGGTCTCGATAGTGCCATATGCAGTCATGAAGATCACCGCGATGGACGGATTGATCGCCTTGATCTCCGGCAAAATGTCCAATCCGTTTCGTCCCGGCAATTTGTTGTCCAGGAGAACGGCATCCGGCAGAAAGGCACGGACCTTTTCTAACGCCTCTTCACCGTCCGAAGCCAGTTCCACCTCGAATCCCTCTTTGGTGAGATTTTTTTCAAGCGACCATCGGATCAGCTTTTCGTCATCCACGACCAGTACTCGTGCTTTTCGCATGTGATGATTCCCTGGTGCCGTCAGGCGACTAAAGCGCTTAAGTCGTGTCCTCACCTGACGGAAGTGCTGGCTGTCAAGCGAGGACGCATGACAGCACAGCGTGATGTGTTGATTTCCTGTTACGAGTTTTTGTGCGCCAAATGACTGTCACGTACTCCGGATCCAATCGGAAACGTCAGGACGAAGGTTGCGCCTTTCCCTGATTCGCTCTGCAGTTCGATACGCCCATGATGCTCGTGCATGATGCGCCGGCATATTGCCAGCCCCAGTCCGGATCCCTTAGCTTTGGTGGTGTAGAACGGCTTGAATACGTCCGCCTGTTTGTCGAGAGGAACACCGGTTCCGCTATCGGAGACTGCGATCCGTACCTGCTGATTGTCGGCGTCCTCCCAACTGCGGATCGTCATTTTCCCGCCTCCGGGCATTGCTTGAATCGCATTGATGAAGAGGTTCAAGAGCACCTGTTCTATTTGCTTCCGATCTGCATTGATCGGGGGCAATTTGGGGTTGTATTCGTTGACAATATTGACCGAGGAGTTTTGCGCTTGAGGCTCGACGAATCGTAACGCTCTTTCGATGGTGTCCGCCACGTCCAGGATTTCGAACACAGGCGCCGAAGGTTGCGCATAGAGGAGCAAATCGCTGATGGCTTTGTTCATTCGATTGACCTGGCGAACGATCTCTTCGTAGATCGGGCGCCGTTCGTCGTCCTCCGTCAAATCCGAGAGGATGACCTGCATAGCGTTGGCGATGCCGGATGCCGGATTCTTAATCTCATGCGCCACCGACGCTGCCAGTTCTCCAGTAGTGGCGATCTTTTCCACTCGTTCCAATTGTTCTTGATGATGCCGTTCGATCTGCTGATTCAGCGCTTGCAGTTTGTCCGCCATGCGGTTGAACGACTGTGCCAAATTCCCTAATTCGTCCTCCTGAGCCACGTTCATGCGAGCGGATAGGTCGCCGTTCTCGAATTCTGAGATGGTCTTGGTCATCCCCAGGATCGACCTTTGGACGAACCGGACATGGATGAGACCGATGGAGAGCCCGAGCAAGACGACCGTGACGAATATGAATAGGATGTAATACTTTCTCACCAGCGCGATGTTCGTTTCGGTCTCCGCCAGCGACAAATCCATGTTCAGGAATCCCAACTGTGCCAGGCTCGGATCATGACACTCCTGGCAGGACTGGTCGTTATCAATTGTAATTACAGCGCTTAAATAGTTTTGTCCGTCACGACCAGGGGTGACGTATTGATAGATTCCGTGGTGCTCGACCGCATGCTTAAGGAAAGTCGCATCCAGGGAGGCGCCGATCTCGGATTCGTGGTCGGAATAGCGGACGATGCCATTGTGGTCGGCGAACCGCATTCCCAGAATACTGGGATCATCGCGGACCATGCTCACGATCTGAAAGAAGTCGCACTTGTGCTTGCCTGCCATGAAACTGCTCAGACCGTGCTGCAGGGAAGCCAGTGTCAATCCCACTTTGTGCCTGGTATTGTCGATGCACCTGTCCCGCAGCATCGGGTGCAAGAGGAGATTGAACACCAGGACACTTAACACGACCACCGCTATCATCGTCAAAAGAATCTTCACACGTAGTTGGCTTAATACCATCGAAGTCTCGCACGATTTTGAAATGCTGGAGTTGAGTTATGTGATTGTTTTTCCGGATTCCATCGATCCATGACGTCAGCGTATCCGGCAGGTGCGCAATTTCACACACCTTTATAATATAAGACCAATCGGTCTAAAAAACAAGTCGAAAATTCGGGAATGCCCGAGGACCAAGAACGATCGAAACGCTTTTGATTTCTGCTTCACAGAGTTCGCGAAATGCCTAGCAATTCCAGCCTGGCATCATTATTGCCCTATATATTTGGTTTTGTAAGTCAAATTTTTGCCAATTGCCCCCTTTCCTCATTATATCCAATAGATTATCGCCTCGGTCAGATTCCAGTTCGCTCTGCTCATTGCGTCAAATCACTCACTTCGATCCCATTTGCCGCAGGTTCTGCGTAGTTTCGCACAGCATCGTCCTCCGACTTCACTGGTTATGCAGCGCTGATTGGGGGAAAGAACCTGACGAAAACTTCATGGTATGAGTCTTGATTTTTCTTACGTTGTAAGGCGTCCAAGGCTTGAGATCGACAGGGTGGAGTCATTTCGTCGGCGCGAATTTTCGCTGCTTAATTTGTTGACTTCATGTGAATTTTTTCGTAATTTATAAGTTATTAAGAAATCGACAGATTGTTCCGGAGGTCGTTGATGGGATCAGAGCAGAACATGTCACGGAGGGGAGTCCTGAATGTGCTGTTGGGGGGCAGTCTGGCAGCGCTGGTGGCAGCAGCGTTCTATCCCGTGGTTCGTTATCTGATACCGCCTCGGGCTCCGGAAGCGACCCTTTCCGCCGTCCTTGCGGGAAAAGTGTCGGAACTTCAGCCCAATCAAGGAAAGATCTTCAAGTTCGGTCGGAATCCCGGGCTGTTGCTTCGGGCTCCCAACGGCGAATTCCGGGCGTTTGTAGCAGTCTGTACCCATCTGGATTGCACGGTGCAATATCGTCCCGATTGGCAGATTATCTGGTGCGCGTGCCATAATGGGCGGTACGATCTGAACGGGATCAATATCGGCGGTCCGCCCCCGCGTCCGTTGACACCGCTTGCCCTGAATGTCATGGGGGACGAGATTTACGTATCACCGATGGGGTAGTTAGTGGGTGTGCCGCAGGGTGTCCCCACCCGGCGGGCTTGAGGATACTCTTGTAGGTCGGGTTCCCCTGTCCGAATGGACGCCTGAGGCGAAACCCGACAATATTGTGCGCCGTTCGGATCCACGTTCTCGTGCTGTCAAACGACTCGTTTGACAGCTTCGGAACGGCAGGCAGTGGTGTCAGACGGGTCGTCTGACACCACAGAATCTGTCACGCGGGGACGCATGACAGCACCGCCAATCTGTCAAGCGGGGACGCATGACAGCACCGTCAATCTGTCACGCGGGGACGCATGACAGCACCGCCAATCTGTCACGCGGGGACGCATGACAGCACCGTCAATCTGTCACGCGGGGACGCATGACAGCACCGCCAATCTGTCACGCGGGAACGCATGAAAGCACCTGTAAGCGAGAGCGCATGACAGCACCGCCAATCTGTCAAGCGGGGACGCATGACAGCACCTGTAAGCGAGAGCGCATGACAGCACGAGGAGGAATTAGATGAGATCGATATTAGCCTGGTTGGGGGAGCGATTTCAGATCACGGATCTGATCGGTTTCGCCAAGAAGAAAGACGTCCCGATTCATCACGGATTCCTGTGGTATTATTTCGGCGGGATTTCCCTGTTCTTGTTCGTGGTTCAGGTTTTCACCGGCGCCCTGCTGTTACTGTATTACAAGCCGGGAGCCGACAGCGCCTTCGAATCGGTGCAGTTCATTATCACCAAGGTACAGTATGGGTGGCTGATCCGATCGATGCACAGCTGGTCGGCGAACCTCATGGTGTTGTCCGTGTTCATCCACATGTTCTCCAATTTCCTTGAGTCTACGTACCGGAAGCCGCGAGAGCTGACGTGGCTGACCGGTATGATTATGTTCTTCATAGTATTGGGATTCGGATTCTCGGGATATTTGCTTCCGTGGAACGAGCTGGCGTTTTTTGCGACGAAAGTCGGCACCGACATTGCCGGAGTGTTGCCTTTGGTCGGAAAGCCGTTGTTGGTGTTCTTGCGCGGAGGAGATGAGGTCAGCGGCGCTACCCTGTCACGATTCTTCGGTTTTCATGTGGCGATCCTGCCCGGAGTCTTCTTCATATTCTTGATGGCGCATCTGGCGTTTATTCAGTTCCAGGGGATGAGTGACCCGCTGAGGTTGGAAGGCAAAATCAAGCGCCGCATGCCTTTTTTCCCTGACTTTGCCATGCGGGATCTGATGTTGTGGTTCTTGGTGTTCAACCTGGTGGCGTTTTTGGCGGTGTTTTTCCCGTGGGAGCTGGGATCGAAAGCGGATCCGTTTTCCGCGGCTCCCGCTGGGATCAAGCCCGAATGGTACTTCATGTTCATGTTTCAGACTCTGAAATTCCTACCTGCCAAGATCCTCTTCTTTGAGGGGGAATTCCTGGGAATCGCAGCATTCTCCTTGTGTGGCGCGGTCTTGTTCCTTTGGCCATTCCTGGAACGAAAAAGCAGCCTGGGGGAACAACAGCCCCTGGCAAAAATTTTTGGCACGGCTGCAATCCTATTTATCATCATCATGACTGTTATTGGCTACACTCGGGGTTAAGGAGGATACCAGATGCAACGTAGAGCTACCACCAATGTGCCGCAGGGTGTCCCCACCCTGCGGCACCGAGGATATTCGGCTGGGTGCAGGGTGAGGACACCCCGCACCACGAGCATTCTTGCGTTAGTCGCCTTCTTTGCCCTCGGATTCGTCGCAGTATCGGCGCAAACGGACAGCAGTTCTTGCGTGGTCTGTCACACCCAATTGGGGGGTGATTATGCCGCGGTTGTGCAGAGATTTTCCAACGACATCCACGGTAAGAACGGCCTCTCCTGTCACAATTGTCATGGCGGAGATCCCACGTCTGATGATGTCGATATTTCCATGAACAAAGCCAAGGGATTCTTGGGCGCCCCTGCTGCACAGGCAATACCCGAATTCTGTGGTCGTTGTCATTCCAACCCCGGCTTCATCCAAAGATATAATCCGTCCCTGCCCACCGATCAGCTGGATAAGTATTGGACGTCGGACCATGGCAGGCAGATCAAGGCAGGGAACACCAAGGTGGCGCAGTGTGTATCGTGCCACAGCGTGCATGACATCCGTTCCGTGAAAGACCCTCTGGCGCCGGTCTATCCGTTGAATGTGCCGCAGACCTGCGCTCACTGCCATTCCAATAAGGAAATTATGGCGTCGGCGAAGATCCCCACCGACCAGTACGACAAGTACAAAAGCAGCGTGCACGGAATTGCGCTATTGGTCAAGGGCGATTTGGGCGCGCCGGCATGCAATAGCTGTCACGGCAATCATGCCGCGGTTCCGCCGGGATTCTCGTCTATCGGCAGAGTCTGCTATCAGTGTCACCTGGTCGAGGGCGAGAGGTTCACTTTGAGCCCGCACAAGCCTGCATTCGACGCATTGCAGGTGGAGGAGTGCGTCTTCTGTCATTCCCAGCATGATATCCAGCATCCGACAGACCAGGAACTCGGTGTCGGACAAGATGCCCTATGCGTCGAGTGCCACGACAAAGGCGACAAGGGTTACGAGGCAGCTGCCCTGATGAGCCGGGAGATCGACAGCCTTCGTGTGAAGTATGAGACGGCATTGGCGCTCTTGGACGATGCCGAGCGCAAGGGGGTCGAAGTATCGGAAGCCTTGTTCAGCCTCCGAGACGTGAGGACGGGTTTGGTGAATGCCCGTGCGTTGATTCATGCCTTCAATCCAGATACGGTCACGACGGCTGTGACCCAAGCGATGGTGCTTGCCAATCAAGTGCAGCAGGAAGGCGTGCAGGCGGTGGCTGAAGTGAAGCACCGCCGGTCAGGTTACTATATCTTCACAATTATCACTATCGTCCTGGTTTTGGTACTGTACGCCTGGACACGAGCCACGGACCGAGGACCGATTGAGAAGTAACCGAAAAGTGTGCGGAGCATAACAATTTCAATTTGGATCTGTGTCGATTTTGAGAGGGGTAAGAATCACGACGGATGACGAAAAATGATCATGAGAGTCATTGAGCGATGGTTGGGAAGTCACAAGATGCGGACGTCTGTTGCACCCCTCCAAATGCGGTTGTCGATGACCATGGCAGCGGGTGCTGCCATGGTCATCATGATGATGGCGACGGCTCTTGCCCAGGCTCCGGCTGTTGGTATTGACACTGTCGGCACTTACAGCAATGACTACTGTAATCAGTGCCATGGCGACAAAGACCTGCAAGCCAGCGATGGTCGATCGGTGGCTGTCGATCACGCTCAACTTGACGCATCGGTGCATCGAAATGTATCCTGCCAGGAATGTCATTCCCAAACCAAAGCCAATTTCGAAGATGTGCCTCATTTCGACCGTTATGTTCCGGTGAATTGCGATCGATGCCATCCCAGGGAATCCAACGTATGGATGGAATATTTCTACAAGATGCTGGAGAAGAAGGGCGAGAAGGATATTCCCACCTGTGTGGAATGCCACGGCACTCACGGTATGCAGAAGAAGCTTTCGATGGACATTATATGCGATCGGTGCCACCAGGATATTGCGGATCAGTACCGTCAGAGCTTCCATTTCCAGAAGTACAAGGAGGACACCAGGAATTATCCGATCTGTATCACGTGCCATGACCCGCATTTCAAGTCGAAAAAAGAGGTGATGTCTGAAATCGAATATAAGCAGGAGATCGTGGATATTTGTTCGCGGTGTCACCAGAGAGATATCGAGACTTACGTCCATTCCCGGCATTTCCACGAATTGGAATCCGGAAACACTAAAGCTCCGGTGTGCACGAGCTGTCATGAGAAGCACGACATCCGGAAGCCGTCGGATGCCGATTCGAGAGTCAGCGCATTACATATTTCCGATGTCTGCAATTCCTGTCATCCCGGGCACAAGGAAAGCCTGCATCGCAGTCCCGGCATGGATCCCTCACTGATTTCCTGCGCCACTTGCCACACTGGTCATCAGACCGATATGGCGTCGATCAATCAGGCGATCTTCAAGGAGGGGGGGATATTCAACCGGTGCAATTTCTGCCATTCGTCGGAACGCCATGCCAAGGAAAATCTTGCGCACGGAAAAATCATGACGATTGGCGAGAAGGGCGAGGAGGCAAACTGCACTCGGTGTCACATTTACCATTGGAAGATGCCCGGGGTGAATGGGGAGGAGGTCAAACGCCGGCGCACTGAATGTGTCAATTGCCACGCCAAGGAAAACCGCGAATACAAGAATTCCATCCACGGAAAAGCCCACGCCGAAGGCATTGCGCAAGCCCCGTATTGTACCGATTGTCATGGCGAAAAGGACATCAAGAAAACCTTGGAACAGTTCACGTCTGAGGGCGTGATTGATCTGTGTTCCCGATGCCACACCGATCGCGACTTGATGTTGAAATTCCAGATTAATCCTTATGTGGTCGAAGGCTACAAGGACACCTACCACGGCAAGATGTTCGAGATGGGCAATGTGGGGATGAAGTTCGCGGTCTGCACCAACTGCCACGGTTCCCATTCGATCCTGCCGCCGGATGACCCGGAATCATCGGTGAATCGTCAGCACATCGTGGAGACCTGCAAGCAGTGCCATCCTCGTGCCAACGACCGTTTCGTGTCTTACCTGGTGCATCCCAAGAAGCCATCTTCGGCAGATCTGGCATATGGTCGGGAGTTGGCTGCCGAAGACACGACACTGGTCGGCATGACGGAGGTGGGCCAAGTAACGAAAGACCTCAAGCAGCGCTCACAATTCAGCCGAGTCAACAAGGTGGTGGCGGGCGCGATGACTTTGCTGTTGGTCGGTGTTCTCGGCATCTTCGGATTACACACCATTCTGTGGTTCCGCAAGGGGATTCGAGGGCGGCTGGTCATTCGCGGTACCTACTACCGACGGATCGACGGTTTCCACCGATTCCTGCACATCCTGGTCAATATCAGTTTCCTGACCCTGGCATTTACCGGTCTGCCTCAATCCTACGCCCATACTGGTCTTGCCAAGTGGATGTTCCAGCACATTATGTCACTGGAAACGGCGCAAACATTGCACTACATCGCAGCCGCCATTACTGCGTTCTACTTCCTGGCGCATGTGCTCTATCTGATCTTGCACCTCCGAAAAGTGGGTTTCAGGGCGATGTTCACAGGTCCCAATACTTTGGTGGTGAGGAGGAAGGACTTTGAGGACCTGATTGCACATGTTAAGTGGTTCTTCGGCAAGAGTCCTCATCCCCAATTCGACCGTTGGACGTATTGGGAGAAATTCGACTACTACGCCGTGTTTTGGGGGGTCATCGTGATCGGTCTTTCCGGATTGATCCGGCTGAAGGAGGAGTTTTTCGGAAGTCTCCTCGGCGGAGGGCTGATTACCTTGGCGGATACTATTCACAAAGAAGAAGCGCTTCTTGCCACCGCGTTCATCTTCATTGTCCACTTCTTCAACACTCATCTGCGCGCGGAAAAATTCCCCATGGATATTTCAGTGTACACCGGAAGCGTCTCCGCCAAAGAATTCAAGAAAGAACGACCCTTGGAATATCAACGATTGCAGGCTTCCGGCGAGTTGGAAAAATACCTGGTCAAACCCAGGACAATTGTCGGATATATCGTTGCGTACTGGTGGGGTGGAATCACCTTGGGGATGGGATTGTTCCTGCTGGCTCTGATTCTGATCGGTCAGTTCACTGCGAGGTAGGGGCGTCGTGCTGTCAAACGATTCGTTTGACAGCCTTGTAGGTCGGGTTCCCTTGTCCGAATGGACGCCTACGGCGAAACCCGACGATCCACTGCAAAGAGGAAGACGTGCCTGTCACGCGAGGACGCATGACAGCACGGTACGAGGTGGCTGTCAAGCGGGAACGCATGACAGCACGGTAAGGGTTACATGGCAATCAGACACACGGAAAGAGATCACGAACGATTTGCCCAGACGCTGTTGAAGAGCTTCTGGTTGGTGTTCACTCTGCCGTTCCGGACGATGTGGTTCGGCTTCCGAAAGTTATTTGACATTCCCCCGAAGAATCTGGGCTTGATGTTCTTCTTCTTCCTTGTGTTGGTATCGGTGACTCTTCTGCTCTTTGTCAAGCTCACCTCACAGCCTGCGTTCTGCGTCACCTGCCATTACATGACGCCGTATTTTGCGTCGTGGGAAAAATCGTCTCACCGCAATGTGCATTGCACACAGTGTCACTTCCCGCCCGGAGTCAAAGGCACCGTGGTCGGAAAATTCACCGCGATTTCCATGGTCGTCAATTACATTACGGGCGTTTATAAAAAGTCGAAACCCTGGGCGGAAATATCCGATGCATCTTGTTTGCGACCCGGATGTCATGAGACCAGACTTCTTCAGGGAAAGGTCAAATTTAAAGAGGGCATCGTCTTCGATCACACCCCTCATCTGCTGAAGGATCGGCGAGGAAAGCATCTGCGATGTACGTCTTGCCATTCCCAGATTGTGCAGGGAACCCACATGACCGTCACGGAAGAGACTTGCTTCCTGTGTCATTTCAAAGATCAACCGGAATCCAGCCCGATGACGTCATGCACGTTCTGTCATGAGGCTCCGGTGCCCAAGGAGAACGTCCAGGTAGTGTTCGATCATACGGATTTGGTCAAGCGGCACACAGACTGCACTTTGTGCCACGGTCCTATGGCGGTTGGAAATGGCGATGTCCCCAAAGAGCGTTGCAGCTATTGCCATGCCGAAGTTGGGAAGATTGAGCAGTATTCAGAGACCGTCAAAATTCACGAAATTCATATTTCCGACCACAAGGTCGAATGCAACCGCTGTCACAACACTATTCTCCATCGATCGATTGCCCGAACGGGCGACATCAAACCCGATTGTCAGGGATGTCATATTGACCGACATTTGGCGCAATACGCTTTGTTCACGGGTCAAGGCGCCAAAGGGATTGAGTCTGAACCGGCGCCGATGTTCCACGCCGGATTGGGATGCCGAGCCTGTCACGTAATACTCCCTTCGGATTGGCGTGAGCATCCGGACCTGGCAATTCGGAAGGCAGGTCGCGGTTCCTGCGTCGCCTGTCATGACACAAGTTACTACGATCTATTCAGGCAGGCACAGCCGGTGCTTCGAGATCGGATTCAGGCGGTGCGTGCCAGACTCGAACAATCGAGGAACAAGCGTCAGGGAGCAAGTGCGGACAGCGTTTTGTCGGTCTGCGATTTCAATATCTCGCTGCTGGAACGGGGCAAGCCTATTCACAACCTGGAGTACACCGATCGTATCCTCGATGAGACCAACCGTTCCTTAGACCAACTGGCAGGCATCACTCCGAAAGCGCGTTCCTTGCCCGACACCATAACCGTCAGATGTCTCCGCTGCCATTACGGTCAGGACGAAGCCGTCGTGCCCTATGGCAACCGCGAATTCTCCCACCTGACTCACGTTCATGCCGAGAATTTGGGATGCAAAACCTGCCATGAGGAACAACCGCAACACGGCAAGTTGTCCGCGGGACTCCTTTCGGAGAATGCCGGGGCGTTCTGCATGGATTGTCACCATCGGAGTGCGGCGGTGAGCTGCGAGCCGTGCCATATCAATCAGAGGAATCTGCGGGATGCCAAAGGGGTGTTCGATCAATTTCAGCCCGATCCCATGGTCGACGCTGGATTGACCTGCCGCGACTGTCATCTGGTAGAAGGCACCACCGTCCATCGACCGGACAGCACGACGTGTAGCAATTGCCATGAGCCGGGGTACTGGGATCGCCAGCAGGAGACACGATCAAACATCGCCAAACAAGTACGGGAGCTGTATCAGATTCTGAAATCGCACCCACGGATTTCTGCAATAGAGACGGTGTCTGCCTTCCTGACCGGCATAGAATACGATGGCACGAACGGCGCCCACAATCCGGTGGCGGCGCAGGAAGCGTTGGATTCCGTCAATACGATCATTCGGGAAAGCGAAATCTCCAAAAAATAATTGGTATAAGGCTCCCTCTTCCCCTTGGCTGCGGGAATCTCGACATAGAGGGAACAGTCTTTCACTGCATCAAGGAGGCATTATGGTTTCGACAGCCAAGACCATGCTGGGGATGGTCACGATTCTGGTAGGGGGAATTGCGATGGCTCAGCCGCCTGCGACCTACGATTTGCGCAACGTCGGCGGTCACAACTACGTGACTTCCGTCAAGAGCCAACAAGGTGGCACGTGCTGGACCCATGGGGTGATGGCGTCCATGGAAGGCAATCTGTTGATGACCGGTAATTGGGCAGCCAATGGCGAATCCGGGGAGCCGAATCTGGCGGAATATCATCTGGACTGGTGGAACGGCTTCAATCAGTACAACAACGATGACTTGCGTCCGCCGACTGGATCCGGTCTGGAAGTGCACATGGGAGGCGATTATCGAGTCGCGTCCGCATATTTGACTCGAGGGGAAGGAGCGGTCCGGGATATCGACGGGCAGTCCTATGAAACCCCTCCACCCAGATCAAATCCCAATTGGCATTATTACTATCCCCGTCACATCGAATGGTACACGGCAGGCGCGAATTTGGAGTACATCGACCTGATCAAGAACAAAGTCATGACCTACGGCGTCATGGGCACTTGCATGTGCGTCGATGATGCGTTCTGGCAGGGCTATGTGCATTACCAGCCCCCATCGAGCAACCTGGACCCCAATCATGCCATCTCTATTGTCGGCTGGGACGACAATTTCGTGACGCAGGCTCCACATCCCGGCGCCTGGCTATGCAAGAATAGTTGGGGCACCTGGTGGGGCAATCAAGGCTATTTCTGGATTTCCTACTACGACAAATGGTGTTGCCAACAGCCCCAGATGGGTGGGGTCTCGCATATCGATGTCGTTCCGATACCGTACGACAAGATATATTACCACGATTACCATGGCTGGCGAGCGACCAGGGAAGATTGCTATGAAGCATTCAATGTCTTCACAGCGACCGGCGGTTTCCCGAACGCCGAAATGCTGCAGGCAGTCAGCTTTTTCACCGCCGCCGACAGCGTGATCTACACCCTTAACATCTATGACCGCTTTGAGGGCGGAGATCTGCTGGATCTCCTCACCACGAAAATCGGGAGATTCGACCACAAAGGCTTCCACACCGTGGATCTTGACTCCGCAGCCGAACTGCAGCAGGGTGACGATTTCTACGTGTACGTCTTGCTGTCTGAAGGCGGTCAACCCTATGATTGCACTTCCGACGTGCCCGTGTTGCTTGGAGCCAGCGCTCGTGTCATTGTCGAATCCCGTGCCGATCCCGGACAGAGCTACTACTGGGATGGCTCAGCCTGGCAGGACTTGTACTACGCCGGCGACACTACCGCCAATTTCTGTATCAAAGCCCTGACGATCGAGAGCACGTCAGCGATTGGGCGTGCCGACAACGGTATTCCTTCGCAATTTTCACTTGGTCAGAATTATCCCAATCCGTTCAATCCGACGACCACCATTCCCTATGAGCTCACGGCTACTTCTCATGTGAGAGTCGAGGTCTTCGATATCCTGGGTCGGAAAGTCGCCACACTGGTCGACCAGACGCAGACTGCCGGCAGTCACGAAGTCTCGTGGGATGCCTCCGGCGCCGCTTCAGGCATCTATTTCTACGCCATCGACGCGGGCGACTTCGCCGCCACCAGGAAGATGGTGCTGATCAAGTAACGCACCCCCATTCGTGCCATGGGCGTCCCACCCTTGGACAGTCACGGGCAAGATGCCCGTGATACCTGCAGGCGAAAATGGTCAGGGGCAAGATGCCCGTGATACCTTGCAGACGAATCAGGATATGTGAAAAAAAAGGGCGGTCGTCATGACCGCCCTTTACTTCGTTCCTACCCTCAGAGGAACTTACTTCAGCAACACCATTTTCCCGGTCGCAGTGGCGCCAGCAGCGGTCAATCGGTAGAAATAGATACCACTTGGCTGGCTGCCTGCGTTCCAGGTGACGGTGTGCCGACCCGCCGAGCTCTGATTGTCCACCAACGTCGCCACTTCCTGTCCCAGCATATTGTACACCTTCAGTGTCACATGGCTCTCGCTCGGAAGATCGTAGGCGATTGCCGTCGATGGGTTAAACGGATTGGGATAGTTCTGTTCGAGTGCAAATGCCCGTGGCTGCAACTGATCGGGGCTGGGACCCACGGACAAATAGGGCCATTGAATATCGGTGAAATTGGTGTTGTGGGTGAAGTTCTCGACCACATCACCGGTGTTGTCGGTGAAGGTTATCCGCCAGGCGTGATCTGTCGGCGGAGGATCGTACTGACCATTCATGTTCAGGTCAGCATAGAAATCGACCCGGTAATCATCACCATAGTAGAGCGCCGGGACCATCACGATGAATTCCGGAAGCAGAACCGCCGGCAGGCTCATCCTGCCCTCTTCCTGCTGAGTACTTTCATCCACCACTCTGAGCTCGAAAAGCTGACCGAGATGGGGTGTCATCTCATGCATCCTCATTACGAGCAGATGATCCCAGTCAATGTCGGTGAAATCAGTATTGTGGGTGAAAACCACCGCGGCGTCACCATTCGGGTTTGAGAACGTGCGGCGCCAGGCGTGATCCAGGGGCGGTACATCATAGTGCCCGTTGTGATTGGAATCGAAGTAGAAATCCGCCCGGTATTCTTCGTTCAAGTGTAATCCGGGGATGAACACCGAGAAATCGGCGGCAGTGACGTTATCAACCCTGGCTCGCCCCATCTCCATGTCGTCGCTATCGCGTACCACCCTTGCCTCGAACATATTCCCGATATGCGGCGATGCATCGCGGATGTCAAGCTGAAGCTGGTACACCCAGTTGATATCGTAGAAATTGGTGTTGTGGACGAAAGTGATGGTGGAATCTCCTCGGAGGTTATCGACGGTGAGCCGCCATGCGTGATCCACCGGCGGCGGATTATACAGCCCGTTGCCGTTCAAATCCGCGTACATGTCTATCCAGTAGTACCCGCCATTGGGTACGTTATTCATCGGTACCGTAAAAGACGCGGACGGGACGCTGGGAATTACTCTGCGCGTGACTTCCTGCATCGAAGCCTTGTCGATGATCCGGATGCCCAGTTGTTGTCCGATATGAGGCGTCATCCCTTCGAACTGGATGGTCACGGTATTCTGGATGTCATCGGTGCCCATCTGTCCGGGTCTTAGGGTCTGCGACCATCCTGGGATAACCGTAAAGATGGCGACCGCGACCAACGAAAATGCTATCGCTAAGTACTTCATGATACTATCTCCTTGTACAATGACTGAAAAACTCAGTGCAAGGGTCACGACTTAGACCGCCGCACCATGAGATGATTGACGATCCCAGCGCAAAATCCAGAACACAGGAGCGACTGGATTGCGATAATAGCTAATCTGGATCGTCTTTATCTTATTATCTTGTTCCGTTATTACCAACATTCTTCCAAAAGGTTCCCGAGCGGAGCACACTGATTTTCTGATGTATGTCTTGAGTCGGGGAGAGTGATCCGCAACAGCGTCGGTGGGATCCTTGCTCTGGAGTGGAGGCATTGCTGGAAATGCAGATTTGTCTTGCTTTTATCAGCGTATTTTGGTATCTTTGCTGACCAAGAAACCCATAACATAAGAGACGGTTCCACGGGCTTTCAGCCCGTGGGGATGCATGGGCAAGATGCCCATGCCACAAGGGGAAAATTTATTCCAGTTTGATAGCCTGCCATGGATTCCTCTTTTCCGTATTTCGGTCAATTGATGTCGTTCACTACCGCCTGGGTGTGGGCGTTCGCCGTCATTCTGTTCAAGAAGAGCGGAGAAACTGTTCATCCCATCGGATTGAACTTCTTCAAGAATTCATTAGCGACACTCCTGTTTCTCCCTACATTGTGGATTTTCGGCGAGGTGCTGTTCCGAAAAGTGGCGGTGACGGAGTACTTGCTCCTGCTCGGCAGCGGCGCTCTGGGAATTGGCATCGCCGATACTCTGTTCTTCATGAGTTTGAATCGGCTGGGCGCAGCGTTATCCGCCATCGTGGATTGCCTGTACAGTCCGTTTGTGGTCTCACTCTCGTTCCTTTGGCTGGGGGAGACCATGTCGGTTTGGCAGTTTGTGGGACTTGCTATGATCGTTTCCGCGGTGTTGACCGCAGTGCGTCGGACGGGCAAAGTGCCGATTAGCCGTCGTGACCTCATCTTAGGTGTGGTCTTCGGCGCGATCGCTATGGCTTCCATGGCGGTCGGAATCGTAATGATCAAGCCGCTTCTCAACCGATCCCCGTTGCTGTGGTCCACTCAGATTCGATTGTTTGGGGGCGCTGCTATTCTGGGACCGCTGATCCTGTTCCATCCTGCTCGCCGGCTTATCACATCATCCATCATCACCCAGCGAAACTGGCGATACACGGTATTTGGATCTTTGCTAGGCGCATATTTTTCCATGGTGTTATGGCTGGCGGGATTCAAGTACACTCAGGCATCTACTGCAGCGGCTCTGAACCAAACCAGCAGTATATTCGTGTTTGTGTTCGCTGCGATCTTCCTGCGCGAAGCCTTGACTCTGCCTCGAATCATGGGCATCATAATGGCAGTGGCGGGAGCTTCTTTGGTGACGTTCGCTTGAAGGAAATCGCAGGATACTTAACCTGGTCGCAAATGCGAAAAACCTCTTGACATTTAGAGAAAAAAATGTAACATTATCTGTGAATGAAATTTCGGTAATGGCGGCAATGAAGTTTCGGTGTAATTTTGGTTGAACAAGTGCGAGGGGTCCGAAACGAACCGATATGTTTCGCCTTGAGCATTCATCGTTGATTTCTGTACCCCTCTTCGAGTAGGACTGCTTTTTCGAAAATCCCGTCCTAATCACTGCCAGAATTCCGAAATCTCTTCTCGCCCGCCTCATAAGCCTATGGCATGGAAACCACGCGGTTTTGGTGTGAGTGGCTCCATTTCATGTACTTGATGCGTTTTTGTATGTTCCGCGGACTTTCCGACCAATCGATTTCCGACGTTGCGGCTTTCCCGACGCATTCAATCCGTGTATTCCCCTGGGAAATGCCTCCGAGAGAATTACGAGAAAACTCTTGACATTGGTGGAAAAAGGTATACATTGCTGGTAACAGTAATTATTCCTAAGTAAGTTGAGCTAAAGTGGAAAAGGTTTCGACAAAGCCAAAAAAGGTGATGATATGGAGAGAGATTCTACATTGGCAGCTCCTCTGGTTAACCGGCATAATGGTGGAGTGAGGATGACTCGACAACGCAAGGCGATCCTGGAGATGCTCAAGTCCACAGACACTCATCCTACGGCTGATGACGTGTATGGGGCGGTCCGACAGCAACTACCGCATGTGAGTCTGGGGACGATTTACCGAAATTTGGAGATTCTGTGTCACAACGATCTGGTACGAAAACTGGACATGGCGGGGGCACAGAGCCGATACGATGGCGACATGAGCCAACATTATCATGTTCGGTGCATCTACTGCAATCGGATAGGTGACATGAGAATTGCATCGATGACGTTCGCCGAAAGCATCAAATACGCCCCTAAGCATTTCGTGATCGTCGGTCACAATTTGAAATTTCTGGGTGTTTGTTCCGACTGTCGCAAGCGTGGACTGGAAGACGAAGTAATCACCAGTTAGAACGTTCGATCGCTTTACAGGACGATCGCAGTCACATATCAAACAGGGAGGAGATGGATGGGAGACTTGAAGGGAAGTGCGACGGAGCGGAATCTGCTCACGGCTTTTGCGGGAGAATCACAAGCCCGCAATCGGTACACGTATTTTGCGAGTGCCGCCAGAAAGGAAAGTTATGAGCAGATTGCTGCAATTTTCTTGGAAACCGCTGACCAGGAGAAGGAACATGCAAAACGGCTGTTCAAATTATTGGAAGGCGGTTCGGTGGAAATCACGGGGAGCTTCCCTGCCGGAGTGATTGGCACCACACGGGAGAATCTCGCCGAGGCGGCTGCCGGTGAAAGATATGAGCATTCCGAGATGTATCCCGGATTCGCCAAGATCGCTCGCGAGGAAGGGCATAAGGACATCGCCGCTATCTTTTCGGCAATCGCGGTTGCGGAGAAGCAGCACGAAAAAAGATACCTGGCGTTGGTCGCGAACATCGACGAGAAGCGCGTCTTCAAGCGTGATATGAAATGTGCGTGGCGGTGTCGCAATTGTGGCTATATCCATATAGGAAAAGAGGCGCCCGAGATCTGTCCCGCATGTGCTCATGTCCAGGCGCATTTCGAGCTGAACGAAGAGAACTGGTAGCAATCATAGCGCGCTGTCAAATGACTGGTTTGACAGCCTTGTAGGTCGGGTTCCCCCGAAACCCGACGAATCTGTGCCTGAGCTGATGTCAAATGGGACATTTGACATCACGCCTACCAGACAATTATGCTGTCTAATCATATTCTGAAAGGCTTCTAATGGAAAAGGCTGTTTCCGTGGATGCAATCCTGGATTTTGCAATCGAACGAGAAGAGGAGTCCTACGAATTCTACACCAACCTGGCGCAGATCGTGGACCGCGATGAAATGAGGAAGGTGTTCGGAAGATTCGCTCGGGAGGAGTTGGGGCATAAGGAAAAACTGATTGGCATCAAGTCCGGGAAGATTATGATGCCCGCGGCTAAGATGATCGCGGATATGAAGATCGCGGACTACGTGGTGGATGTCGAGATCAGCACCGATCTGGATTATCAGCACGCTTTGATCATCGCCATGAAGAAAGAGAAAGCTGCGTTCCGTCTATACACCAATCTGTCAAACATTGTCGATGATCCAAGTCTCAGTGCTGTGTTCCAGGTATTGGCTCAGGAAGAAGCGAAACACAAACTGCGCTTCGAAATCGAATACGACGATAACATTCTTTCGGAAAACTGACGTCTGTCCTCCATAGATGCGGGGGGATACCCGTGGAACCGATTCCGGTTTGCGGGCGTTAATTATTCTGGATATGGTTGGCGGCTTCGACCTGCGTATTGTTTCGTCGTAGCTTACCAAACATAAGAAACACCAGAGAATTTCCGAGATCATTATCAAAAAGCATAGTGAGGGTATCATGACGAAACAGCTTCAAATCTACAAGTGCCAGGAATGTGAGAACATTATCGAAGTGCTTCACCCTGGGAAAGGTGACTTCACCTGCTGCGACAAGCCGATGGTTCTTCAAGTCGAGAACACGGTGGATGCTTCGTTGGAGAAGCATGTGCCGGTGATCGAAAAGACTGCCAAGGGCATCAAGGTGAAGATTGGGGCGATTCCTCATCCGATGGAGGACGTGCACTACATCGAATGGATTCAAGCCATCGTGGATGGCAAGAATTGCCGAAAGTTCCTGAAACCGGGGATGGCACCGGAAGCCGAATTCGAAATCTCTGGCGACAACATCCTTGCCCGTGAATACTGCAATTTGCACGGATTATGGAAATCGTAGCGCCAGAGTTTCTGCAGCGGCGGCTAATCATGCCGCCGCTGCCAGTTTCTAAGGTAGAGGTAACCCATGTGGCTGATATATATCGTCGCCTGCTGGCTGGTCTTGCCTCAGGCGTTCGGAGCGGATGCGTACTCTGAGGGAGGATACATGAACGAACGAACCGGCATCGTAACCTCGGGTGGGAAACCCGTGACACTGCTGGGGCACGAAGTGAAGGTCGGCGACCCAGCTCCCGAGTTCACGGTGATCGATAACAACATGAAACCTGCGACGTTGTCGGAATACAAGGGTAAGATCATTGTGATTTCGGCGGTACCGTCCCTGGATACGCGGGTATGCGACATCGAGACGCGCCGTTTCAATCAGGAAGGGGCGAAGCTGGATACGAATGTCGTCATTCTCACGATCAGCATGGACTTGCCGTTTGCTCAGAAACGGTGGTGCGGTGCGGCTGGAGTCGATCGCGTGATTACCCTGTCGGATTATCGTGATGCCGGCTTCGGCACCGCCTATGGCGTTTTGATGAAGGGCGTTCGACTTCTGGCAAGATCGATCTTCATAGTGGATCGCAGCGGCGTTATCCGCTACATTCAAATGGTGAGCGACACTGGTCACGAACCGGACTACGACGCGGTATTGGCGGCAGTCAAAAAGCTGCAGTGATCGGTTGGTTGCAATGATCCCCGTGGTGCAGGATGTCCCCATCCTGCACTAATCGACGAGGTCAGCCGCAGGGTGGGGACACCCTGCGGCACGCAATGGACACGTGCCGTCAGGCGTCCCCGCCTGACGGTTGCCAGCACCGCGAATCTTCCCCCCTGCACAGTAGGAGGGAAAAGAAGGGGGTTGGTTTTCCGATCGTGGGTAACTTGATGCGCCCCCCCTTTGCCCCGTACACTCGCAGTGGGGGAGTTGGTGTGGTGTCAAACGTCCCGTATGACACAACCTGCCGCCATGTCACCGTGGTGCAGGATGTCCTCATCCTGCACGAACCTGGTCAAAACAATTGCAGAGGATTTCCATGCCTGAACCTGCGGTCAAGAAAGAGATTTTGAAGGAATTGATTCGACGCCTGCACGCCGGCGCTGATCCTGAAGACGTGAAGAAACAATTCAAAGCCAGCTTTGGCGACATCGGTCCCACCGAGATCGCCCAAGCCGAGGAAGAGTTGATCAAAGAGGGGATGCCGCAGGAGGAAGTCCATCGATTGTGCGACGTGCACATTGCCGCCATGCGGGAAGTGCTGGAACGAGGCGACACCCTGGCGCCAGTCGGTCACCCGGTGCATACTTTGATGGAAGAGCACAAGCTCTTGATCAAATTCGCGGAAGAGATGAAAGCTCTGGCGGATCGACTGACCAAAGCGCCCGACCAGAACTTCGAAGCGAGCGATGTGTCCAAGTTGGACCAATTAGTTCAACGGCTCAAGGATTCTGCCAATCATTACTTGCGTGAAGAGAATGTGCTTTTCCCTTCTCTGGAGAAACACGGGATTACCCAACCGCCTGCGATCATGTGGATGGAGCACGATAAGATCCGGGAAACCGAAAAGGTTTTGTACCAGATGATGGAATCCCGTGACCAGATGGAATTTCGATCATTTGTCCGTCAGCTTGGAGAGGTGTCGGTTGGGCTGGCAGAAACGCTTGCCGGTCATTTCTACAAAGAAAATAATATCTTATTTCCCGCAAGCCTTCGAGTGATTCCCGACGACGAGTGGCGGGAATTGGAGCCTCAATTTGCCGATGTCGGATTCTGTTCTTTCACTCCGGAATCGGCATTGAGGAATGGCGCTGCCGCGGAAAAAAGCATGGTGGGGAAAGCCGTTGAAGGTCTCATCGATTTCGAGACCGGGTCGTTCCAGCCGGAAGTCCTTGAGACGCTTTTGAATACATTACCTGTGGATATTTCGTTCGTAGACAAGGACGACGTGGTTCGGTATTACAGTCAGACCAAGGATCGGATTTTCGTCCGGACCAAGGCAGTCATCGGAAGAACCGTACAGCAGTGTCATCCTCAAAAGAGTGTCCACATCGTGAATCAAATTCTGGATGACTTCAAGACCGGTCGGCGCAACCACGCGGAATTCTGGATTAATATCGACGGTCGGTTGATCTTCATCCGCTATTTCCCGGTTCGGAGCAAATCCGGGGATTACCTGGGTTGCCTTGAGGTCACTCAGGACGTGACGGAAATCCGGAGATTGGAAGGGGAGAGGAGGTTGTTGTAAGATCGGATATCATCGGCGGACTCTGCTTTTCGGTCGGGACACTTGTCAGCAGAAGGAAAGGAAATAACCCGGAGGAGTCACAGAATGAGCATATTGTTCAATGCGATGGAGATCTTGGAAGTGGCGACCAAGATCGAACGAAACGGTGCAAGGTTCTATCGGCAAGCCGCGCAGGGTCTCGAGGATTCTAAGACAATAGGCGTCCTGAACGATCTTGCGAATATGGAGGATGAGCATGAGAAAGTCTTCGCCAGGATGCAGCAAGAATTTGCATCACAGAAGCTTGCCCCTACTGTCTTTGACCCGGAAAATCAAACCGCATCCTATCTGCATGCCATGGCAGACGGTCGGGTGTTCGATGTTCGATCTGATCCGGTCGAGAAGTTAACGGGAAAGGATTCCGCTGAAGATATCCTTAAAATGGCTATTGGATTGGAGAAAGAGTCAATCGTGTTCTACGTCGGCATGCGGGACCTGGTGCCGAAAAACTTGGGTAAAGAGCGCATCAACGATATCATTCAGGAGGAGATGGGGCACATAGTTCTCCTGGGCAATACCCTGAAATCTCTTTCCGAATAGGCGATTAGTCTTCCCCCCTGCGCAGTAGGGGGGAAAAGAAGGGGGGTCGGTCTTCCCGTGCTGCAGGATGTCCTCATCCTGCACAAATTGAAGATTTCCACCGCAGGGTGGGGACACCCTGCGGCACACGAATTTGCCGGGTTCCAGGGGAACCCGACCTACGCCACTACCGTTAGTCCACTATTATTCTCTCCGCCAATGATGGATCCTGTCCTCCTATCCCGTCTTCAATTTGCGCTGACAGTGGGGTTCCACTTCATTTTCCCGCCTCTGACCATCGGGCTCGCCTGGCTGATTGTCTGGTTCATGACCAAATTCAAGAATTCCGGCGAAGATTTCTACCGAGACGCTAGTCGATTCTGGATCAAGTTGTTCGCTACCAGTTTCGCCATTGGCGTTGCCTCCGGCATCACTATGGAATTCCAATTCGGTACCAACTGGGCGGAGTACTCTCGTTTCGTGGGCGACATATTCGGCGCGCCGCTGGCTGCCGAAGCGATTCTCTCATTCTTCCTGGAGTCCACTTTCATCGGTGTGCTGCTGTTTGGCTGGAACAGGCTATCCAGGAAGACTCTGTGGTTCGCCTCCTTGATGGTCGCGATTGGCGCCACGCTGTCTGCGTTCTGGATCATCGTGGCGAATTCCTGGATGCAGACTCCTGCCGGCTTCCATATCGTGTCGGGTCGCGCCGAACTCACGGACTTCTTTGCTGCGGTTTTCAATCCATCCACCATCCCGCGCTATGTGCACACCGTATGCGGCGCACTGGTGACAGGGTCGTTTTTCATGCTGGGCGTCAGCGCGTGGTATCTCTTGAAACAACGTCACCTGGAATTCGCTAAGACTTCGTTGAAAGCCGCCCTTGTGGTCGCGGTGATCGCATCGATGGGTCAACTCGCTACGGGACACGTCCATGGTATGCAAGTGGCGGCTACTCAACCGGCGAAACTCGCAGCCATCGAGGGATTGTTCGATACCCAGACTGAGGCGCCGGCGCTCATTTTCGGCATCCCTCACGCACCATCGGGTAGGGTCCACACCGATGTCTCCATTCATGGGCTTCTGAGCCTACTGGCATTTGGCAACATCAATGCCGAAGTGCGGGGGTTGAACGATTTTCCCAGAGACGAATGGCCCCCGCTATTGTTGACGTTTTTCCCGTTCCACCTGATGGTGGTGTTAGGGGTGTACATGATTGCGTTGACGATTTTCGGTCTGTTTCTACTGTGGCGCAAGAGCCTATTCGGGAACGGGTTTTTCTTGAAACTTGCTCTGTGGTCAATCCCGCTGCCTTTCGTCGCGAATGAGTTGGGATGGATCACCGCTGAAGTCGGTCGACAACCCTGGATCGTATATGGGGTGATGAAGACCAGGGATGCCATTTCCGTCACTGTTCCGACCAATCAGATTCTGGCGTCGTTGATTCTCTTCATCTTGATCTACCTCGTACTGTCATTCGTCTGGCTGTTTCTGATCAGGCGTGAGATCCTCGAGGGACCGGGACCTGGCGTCCAAGTTGCAGGAGGTGAGGTCACGACATGAGCACACTCCAGGTAATCTGGTTTCTGCTGATCGGTGTCTTGCTCACTGGGTACGCAATACTGGACGGCTTCGATCTGGGCGTTGGCTTCTGGCACCTATTCACCAGGAAGAGCGATGACCGCCGGACCCTGATGAATACCATCGGTCCGGTGTGGGATGGCAACGAAGTCTGGCTCTTGACCGGCGGGGGTGCGCTGTTCGCAGCCTTTCCCCACGTCTATGCCACTGTGTTTAGCGGTCTGTACTTGCCGTTGATGGTGGTTTTGTTCGCTCTGATCTTCCGTGCCGTATCATTGGAATCCAGGAGCAAAGTCGATTCCCCGGGTTGGCGGCGAACCTGGGATATCGCTTTCGGTTTGGGAAGCATTATACCCGGGCTTCTCTTTGGTGTCGCGGTAGGTAATATCCTCCGCGGTCTTCCCCTGGACGCATCGAAGAACTTCGAGGGAACGTTGTTAGGATTATTGAATCCCTACTCGTTGCTATTTGGGGTGGTGGGGCTGTCGATGTTTGCCACTCACGGAGCCCTTTATGCTTGGGCGAAAACCTCAGGTGACCTTTCCGAATCCATGAGGAAAAAGGCGCGCGCGGCCTGGTACGTCTTTTTTCTCCTGTTTCTTATTGCCAGCGCCTACACTATCTTCACCCAGCCCCATCTGGTGGCGAATTGGAACAAATTGCCACCTCTATTTGTCGTCCTATTCATAGCGCTGTTCTTCATGCTTCTGACTCGTGCCTACATCAGACGCGGTCAATCTGCGAAAGCCTTTACAGCTTCCTGTTTGGGCGTTGTGGGCGTGATGGCGATCAATGCCGTTTCCCTGTTCCCTAATCTGGTGCCCGCGTTGAACGATCCCAAGCTCAACCTTACTATTGCCAACTCATCGTCTTCCCCACTGACCTTGAGAACCATGTTGATCATCGCGATCGTCGGTATGCCAATCGTTCTCGGGTACAGCCTATGGGCGCACAAGACGTTCGGGGGCAAAATTGAGACGGGATCGGAGGTGTACTGAGGGATGATTTCGATGGGTCCGTGCGAAGATCGACGGATCCGGATCGGGACTTTCGCCGGCGAATTGGGTGGCAGACCATGAGTTTTGTGAGAGAAGAGGCGCACGAACCATGCGCTTTTTTGTTCTTGGTTTACAACAGTACGCCTAAGTTGAATGGATCAAACTGAAACGAGCGCTACCCGAAAGGTTTTTCAGAATCGGGATTTGACCTTTCTCTGGTTGGGGCAGATGTTCAGCCAGAGCGGTGATTCCATCTATCAGATCGGGCTCTTGTGGCTGGTTCTGGAGCTGTCCGGCTCCGAGGCGATTACCGGACTTGTCGCCATGTCCTCTTATTTGCCGGCAGTACTGCTTGCATTGTTTGCCGGTGTTGCTGCCGACCGTTCCGACCGGCGTCGGATCATGCTGACCGCTGACGCCACACGGACATTGCTGATATTGATGATACCGGCGGCATATGTTCTTGGGTTTCTCTCGCCCTTATTTCTTGCCGTCAACGCCTTTGCCATCGCTGTCACCGCCACCTTTTTCAATCCCGCTCGAGATTCGTTGATTCCCCAAATCGTTCCGCAGAATGGTCTGTTGCGGGCGAATTCGTTGATCCAGACCTCATGGCAATTCTCGCTTCTATTGGGACCGGCTCTGGCGGGGTTGCTTCTCCACGTTGCCGGGAAAATTCATCTCTTCAGTTTCGACTCGCTTGCTTACGCTCTGTCCTTTATATGCGTTTTGCTCATCCGCCCTCCCCAGCGAGAAATCCGCCCGGCTAAGAAAGACTTTGGCTTCGTCGAAATCAAAGAAGGCTTGGTATATGTTCTGAAGCAGCCGGTTATCCTGCCTCTATTGGTCATTACCATCGTTGACAATCTGTTCATCATGGGTCCTGCAATCGTCGGCACACCGGTTTTCGTCAAAGAGACGTTAGGTCTGGGGGCGGAAGCCTACGCCCTGATTCAAGCCTGCTACGCCGTCGGGATGCTTCTGGGCACCGCAGGACTGCTTACCGTGGGGAGTCGCTTCAAGAAAGGGCACCTGATGCTGACTGGAATGGTCCTGGACGGCATTACGTTCGTGCCGTTGTTCTTCGCGAAAACCCTGCTGGCAATGGGCATCATCATCGTGATCCACTCCATCGCAATCCCGCTGCTGATTATCAGCCGGACATCCATGATCCAGGATATAGTCCCCACCGAGCTGACCGGCAGGATTTTCGCACTGGTCAATATGGCGGTAGTGGGCATGTCAGCACTGTCATCGGGGATTGCAGGATTCGCTCTGGCGGCTTTGGGGGCTCCAAAAGTATTTCTGATCATCGGAATTGGAGGTAGCCTCTGTGGAGTAATCGGCTGGATTTTCGCTCACGATCTTCGACGCAAGTCCTGAGGCACGACTCCCTATTCCCTGATTTTGTATTAATTTACCCTTGCGAATACCGAGAATCGGTATTATCTTATACTCAAGCATTTCCAGTCCTTAGACAACTTTCGGCGATTCCAGTGACGGTATTCGGAAAAATTGGCAGCCGGTTGCTGCGATGGTTTTTGGTAGTGGCGTTGATTCCGTTGATCCTCATGGGGTATCAGGGATACTATTTCGCAAAACGCGCCGTCCAGCGGGAAGTATTCCTGCACATGGAAGCCATCGCCCGACAGAAAATGATGCAGATTGACCAGTGGTTTTCCGAACGGAGCATCGATATTAAGGTCTTGTCGACCGATTCAGAGATTATCCGTGATGTGACTCTGCTGGTGAGAAGGAAGGACCAACGCCGGAACCTCGATCTGGTCAGTCTTCTTGATCACTATCGAACCCAGTCGGAATCTTATTATTTAGTCAACATCTACGACCCGAACGGAAACCTGATTGTACATTCAAAAGGCGTAGAACACCGTGTGAGCTCGTTGGACTTGTCAGACGCGGTTGACAAAGCTCTGCAGTCCGGCGATCTGGTGATGAGCCCGGTTCGCAAGTATCCAGGGGTCGGACCGGGTATGCATTTGGCTTGTGCGATCCGGGATACCGTCGGTAATCCGCTGGGCGCAGTGGCGGTTTTGTTGTCCCTATCCAACACCCTCGACCCCATAATCTTAGACACCACGGGCTTGGGTCGGACCGGGCAAGCCTATCTGGTCGATACGTCGATGGTGATGTTGACGCCGTCCAGATTCCTTGGTCATCCGGAACCGCTGACTCATACGATGGAATCTGAGGCGAGTAGGCAAGCGATCACCGGCACCAGTGGCTCCGGCGTCTATCTCGGATATAACGGGCAGCAGGTCATCGGTGCATGGGTGTACATGCCTATGCAGAATTGGTCGCTGATTGCCGAAATGGATGCGGAGGAAGCCTTTGCACCTCTCGCCATGATCAGACGCAACTCCATAATCATGGCGCTTTTAGTACTGGTAATTATTCTGGGGGTGGTGGTAATGATCTCACGATCCATGAGCCGCCCCATTCGACAATTGGCGACCGCCAGCCTCCAGGTCTCCAGGGGCAATCTGAGTACTAGTGTGGAAGTGCGATCAAATGACGAATTGGGTTACCTTGCCGAACAGTTCAACTCCATGGTTCGATCCATGAAGGAATCGCAGGAGTCATTGCAAAGTGCCTATGAGAAACTGCTTCGCACTCAAAAGCAACTCGTGCAGTCCGAGAAACTTGCGGCGGTAGGACAATTGGTGGCAAGCATCGTGCACGAGATCCGTAATCCCCTGTCGGCTATCAAGATGAACCTGAGCATCCTGGAGACGAAATGCAGTAAAGAAGGAGTGATATCAGAGCACTTTCAACTTGCGAAAAGCCAGGCGGAACGGCTGGAGTCGATGTTGACCGATCTACTGAATTATTCCAAGCCAATCTCGGTGGACCTCCGTCCCATCGCCGTGAGAGACCTTGTCGATTCCGCCGTTCGCGATGTACATACAGACTCAGAGATCATCGTTGATCTGCAAGACCCCGATGCCATGGTTCGGGTGGATCTTGAGAAGATGCAGCAGGTGTTGCTCAATCTGCTTTTGAACGCCGCTCAGGCATTGACGTCTCTTGGCAGAATTGAGATCAGGACCCGCGTGATTGACTTCGAGGGCATCCGGTCGCTGCGATTGTCAATCAGCGACAATGGTCCCGGTATCTCCCAGGAGAATCTGGATCAGGTGTTCGAACCTTTCTTTACCACGCGAAAACAAGGCACGGGCTTGGGACTACCCAATGCAAAGAGGATTATCGAAGCCCATGGAGGAGACATGGAGATTCGCAGTGAGATTGGCAAAGGCACCGAGGTGATCATTACTCTACCCCAAGGAGCGTGATATTGGAGCGAATTCTGATCGTCGATGACGACGATGCAATTCGGCGGACACTGGAGCTGCATCTGGCGGACAAAGGATTTGCGGTAATTACCGGCGCTGATCGAGCTTCCGGCAAAGAGCAGTGGGATCGGCACGAGCCCGACATTGTGATCCTGGATCTCAAGTTGCCGGACGGGGACGGCATATCGTTGCTCGACCAGCAAGTGCAAGCTGGATCTGAAGCTATCGTCATTATGGTCACCGGGCATCACGACATGGAGAATGCGATCCGGGCGATGAAGTCCGGAGCGTTCAACTATATCCACAAACCGTTGGATATTGACGAGCTGGATGCCGCTCTGAAGAAGGCGGTGGATCAGATTCGAGCCCGGCACCGTGCCATGACCCTCGAATCTCAATACGATGACGAATACAAGCCGGGGCGCATCGCCGGGCAAAGCCAGGCAATCCTGGAAATCCACAAGCAAATCGGTCTGGTGTCCAAGTCTAAGGTCAATGTGCTGATTGTGGGTGAAAGCGGCACCGGAAAAGAACTGGTAGCCCGTGCCGTCCACCAGAATTCCGCCCCTGACCAACCGTTCGTGGCGGTTAACTGTTCTGCGATCGTGCCGACATTGATGGAATCCGAATTGTTCGGGCATGAGCGCGGCTCTTTCACAGGCGCCCATCAACGAAAAATCGGGAAAATGCAACTTGCGGCTTCCGGGACTCTGTTCCTGGACGAGGTCGGCGATCTGCCCTTAGACTTACAGGCGAAAATACTACGGGTCATCCAGGAAAAATCTTTCGAACGAGTGGGAGGAACCAGCGAGATTTCTTTCGACGCACGCATCATCTCTGCCACCCACCGAAATTTGGATAAGATGGTTAAGAACAGCCAGTTTCGCGATGATCTCTACTTCCGGTTGAAAGTGGTCGAAATCATCATCCCACCACTCAGAGACAGACGAGAAGACATCCCTCAGTTGGTCAGCCATCTCCTGGAAAAAATCAACCGTGACTTGCACCGAAAGATAACAAAGATTTCCGATCAAATGATGAAGCAACTGCTCAAGTACGATTGGCCCGGAAACGTTCGCGAACTTGAAAATGTCCTGACGCAATCGGTGGTACGATCCACCGGTGATACACTGTCGCTGGACCTTTTCCCCGAGCACGTATTCCCGACAGGCGCGAAACGGGAATTGAAATCACTGGCTGATGTGGAAAAAGAGCACATCGAAAATGTGTTGATCGAGGTGGGCGGCAATCTAGGGAAAGCCTGCGAAATTCTTGGCATCAGCCGCCCTACCTTGCGAAAGAAAATGGAAGATTATGACATCAAACCGATCGTCCGTTGAAAGGTACTTTCAACGTTGTTTTGAAAGATCTTTTCAATAGCCAACCCATTCGCCGAACGCCATTAGCATTTAATATATTGTAATACGTTGAATTAAATCGACGGATTACCTATTGCTCCCCCTGGCATGACCCTTGCTCTAATAACATGCCAGAAGTTGAAATGCTCAAGGAAGAAATAATGAAGCGTTTCGTAATCTCATCGACCATCGCTCTCTTGAGTTTGTCGACGACTCTATTCGCCCAACAGAGCGACTCCGTCCTGGAAAACTATATTCAACAGGCGCTATCACAGAATCCCTCTCTGAAAGCAGCCATTTCCCGGGTGGAGGCATCCGAGCAGATGGCGCGCCAGGCTGGCGTGTTGCCTGATCCTATGCTCGGGGTGGGAGTCTCAAGAAGCCCAGCCAATCGCGCGTTTTCCGGTCCGGATGTCATGACCGAGACCATGCTGTCGGTGACTCAGATGTTGCCATTCCCAGGAAAGCTTGGATTGGAGAAGGGCATGGCGGGTGCCGACCGCGATGAGCGACAGGCAATGGCGAAGGGGGAACGCGCAGAGCTAATCCGGATGGTGAAGGAGACCTACTACGATTGGTCGTTCGTCAGAGCTTCCATCCAGATTGTGGAGACCAATAGGGATTTGATGAAGCAGATGGTGGATATCACCATGTCCAATTACAAAGTCGGAAGTGGACTGCAACAAGATGTATTGCGCGCCCAGACCGAACTAATCACATTTGAGGATCGGCTGCTGGAGCTGCATCAGATGGAAGCGACTTTGAAAGCACGGATGAATACTTTGTTGAATCGCGCTTCTGGTGCGGAATTGGAACCTCCGCAGGACTTATCGTACCTTTTCACCCGGGTCGACACGGACTCGTTGCGAGCGAAGATCGCCACCCGGAATCCTGATGTGGAGGCGCTTCAAGCGCAGGGACGTGGCAAAGATTACGAAATCAAGATGGCGCGGAGAAACTACTATCCCGATGTCACATTGGGCGTCTCGTACAGTTTCGTCGATGACCCAATGGGCATGGTGCCGGGTGACATTGTCTCCGTCGAGGCGATGATTCCCTTGCCCATCCACTGGAGATCAAGGCAGGATCGCGAGGTGCAGCAGAAGCGAGTCGAGCGGCGCTTGGTCGGGGAAAAACTCCAGAACATGTCGAACGAGCTTGACTATCAGCTTTCGGACTTGATGAATCAGGAGAAGAGGCTCCGCGACCAGATCAAACTCTATCAGGAAAGCGTCATTCCCCTGTCGCAACAGACATTTGAGTCAGTTCTGGCAGGTTACCGGGTCTCGAAAGTCGATTTCATGACCTTGCTGTCGAGCCTCATGGCGTTGTTCGATCACCAGCTGGAACTTCAGCAGAAGACACTGGACTATAACATGGTGTGGTCGCAGATTGAAAGCTTGACGGGACAACGGATCTTATGATCCATTTCAATTGAGGTATGAGCCATGAAAGGCGTGAAGCTTATTTGGATATTAGTCGCTTTGCTGATCGCCAGCGTCGGGATCAATATCTGGCTGTCGCAGAGACGTCCTTCTTCGTCTTCGGGAGTCAGCGAGATGACAAGCGCCGAGCCTTCGAAGCAGTTATACACGTGCGGGATGCACCCCAACGTGATCCAGGAAGGACCCGGCAATTGCCCGATCTGTGGGATGAAACTGGTGCCACTGAAGGGAAGCGCTCCCGCGGCAGCTGCCCAGACCGGCGAGCGCAAGATTCTGTATTGGTGGGATCCCATGGATCCGAATTACATCTCGGACAAGCCGGGAAAATCGCCCATGGGTATGGATCTTGTGCCGGTGTACGAAGACCAGATGAAGGGTTCCATCATCACCATCGATCCTGCCACGGTGCTGAACATTGGTGTCCGCACCGGGACAGTCCAACGTCGTGATCTGTCCCGAACCATCGTCACCAATGGTGTGGTCGCCCCTGATGAGGCGAGGACATTTCGGATCAATCCCAAGGTGTCGGGTTGGATTGAGAAATTGTACGTGGATCAGACGGGAAAGCCCGTTCGGGAGGGACAGCCGCTATTGGACATCTACAGTCCGGAATTGGTTGCCGCCGAGGAAGAATATCTGCTGGCGTTGAAAGGGTATCGTGCACTGGAATCGGCTTCCACAAGTCCGGCTCAGAGCGGAGCGAAAGACTTGTTGTCGGCTGCTCGAGGGCGGCTGAAATACTGGGATATTACCGACGGTCAAATCTCAGCCCTGGAAGTGTCCGGCAAAGTGTCGCGGCTCATGACCCTGTACAGCCCGGCGACGGGAATCGTAATTCGTAAGGACGCGGTGGAAGGCGGTTATGTGAACGCCGGCATGGATCTGTTCCAGATTGCAGACCTTTCTGAGGTTTGGATCAATGCCCAGGTATACGAATATGAGTTGCCATGGGTGGAGGTGGATCAGCATGCCATGGTGAAAGTGGCATCTGAACCGGGCAAAGTCCTTCATGGCAAGGTGCATTACATCTATCCTTACCTCGATCCCATGACGCGAACCGCTGCAGTCAGGCTGGTGTTCCCCAATCGCGACAATGATTTGAAGCTGGACATGTACGCCGAAGTCCAGATCGACACCAGAGACCGCCCCAATGTGCTGGCGATTCCTGAGGAAGCAGTGGTGCGATCCGGACGGCGAAACGTAGCGTTCCTGGCGCTTGGAGAAGGCAAATTTCTGCCACGGGAAATCACTCTGGGTTTGGAAGCCGACAGCAGTTTGACTGAGGTGCTGTCCGGTCTGAACGAAGGGGATAGGGTCGCCACGTCCGCCCAGTTCTTGCTGGATTCCGAAGCCCAGCTTCAGGAAGCATTGCAGAAGATGTTGGCAGCTGCCCCTGATTCAAGTGTTTACCAAGCGACAGATCAAGGCAGGCACGGCGATTCAACGATGAGTATGCCGATGGGGAAGATGGAGGAGCACAGCATGCAAACACAATCCGATCATAGAGCGTCCGGTGCGACTATGGACAAGCTGTACACCGCTGATTCGTTGTACTGGTGTCCGATGCACCATGAAATCGTTTCGACGGATGGCGATGCGCACTGTCCTATTTGCAATATGCATCTGGTTTCGATTCCGGCGGATTCCCTGGCAAGTCTTCGGAGTTCTCATCCGTATGGCTGTCCGATGGATCCAGTAGTGGTCTCGGAGTCCGAGAAGGACAGAAAATGCCCCCTGTGCGGGATGGCGCTGGAAGTCATTCAATCAAGATCGTAAGCCAGAGGAAACCCGCCTTATATTCCCCCCTACAATAGTAGGGGGGAAGGAAATCGCCGCATTGCCTTGACCCGGACAACACCTGGCTGATACGGCTGGTCCTCCGGTAGGAGATAGAATAATGCTGGAAAAGATAATTGAAGGATCTGTCCGCAATCGCTTCTTGATTGTTCTTGCGGTTGCAGCAATCATTGCCATCGGTCTATACTGCCTGGTCACGATCCCCATCGATGCCATCCCCGATCTATCGGACGTGCAGGTGATTATTGTCGCCGATTTCCCTGGTCAGTCTCCGCAGGTTGTGGAGGATCAGGTGATCTACCCGTTATCGACAACACTTATGGCGGTGCCGTATGTGAAAGACGTACGTGGGTATTCCTTCTTCGATTTTGGTATGGTGTATTTGATTTTCGAGGACGGCACCGATTTGTATTGGGCTCGCAGCAGAGTGATGGAATACTTGAATACGGCGCAGAGCAAGCTGCCTCAGGGGGTGGTGCCTCGTTTGGGTCCGGATGCCACAGGTTTGGGCTGGGTGTACGAGTGGGGGCTGGTTTCAAAAAACCACGACCTGTCCGAATTGCGCTCTATTGAGGACTGGTATATCAAGTATGCCGTGCAATCCGTGCCGGGTGTTGCGGAAGTCGCTTCCATCGGAGGTTTCGTAAAGCAGTACCAGGTCGTGGTGGACCCTGATGCGCTGGCGGCATTCAATATCCCGATCAGCATGGTCGAGATGGCGATTAAGGAATCCAATAACGACGTGGGCGGAAGCATTCTCGAACTCAGCGAGACGGAATACATGATCCGAGGATTGGGCTACATTAAAGGATCATCCGACGCAGAACGGATAGAGCAAATTGAGAATATCCCCTTGATGGCGAGTGCCACCGGCACTCCGATTCGCCTGAAGCAAGTGGCTCATGTCCAGGTTGGTCCCGAGATGCGCCGAGGCAATGCCGATTGGAACGGTGAAGGGGAGGTGGTCGGTGGAATTGCTGTCATCCGCTATGGCGAGAATGCGTTGAAAGTTATCAATAGGGTCAAGGAAAAGCTTGGCGACCTCCAGAAGGGATTACCCGAAGGCGTGCAAGTTGTCGAAGCCTATGATAGGTCAGCATTGATCCATCGTGCCATCGAGAATCTGAAAGGCAAGTTGACGGAAGAAATGATCGTGGTGGCGCTGGTCATAATCGTCTTCCTCCTGACGGTCCAGAGTTCTTTGGTGGCGATCTTCACGCTTCCTGTGGGGGTTTTGATGGCATTCATTGCCATGAGAATCCTGGGGATCAACGCCAATATCATGTCTCTGGGAGGCATTGCCATCGCGATTGGGGTTATGGTGGATGCTTCCATCGTCATGGTGGAAAACGCCCACAAACACCTGGAACGGGATAAAGGCAAGAAGCCACATCTGGACATCATTCTGGACGCAGCGAAGGAAGTCGGACCGGCATTATTCTACAGCCTTGTGATTATCACCGTGTCCTTCATGCCGGTGTTCGCGCTGCAATCCCAGGAAGGACGCCTGTTCGGACCGTTGGCTTATACCAAGACCTTTGCTATGGGGGCATCGTCGCTGCTGGCGATTACGATGATTCCGGTCCTGATGTTCTACTTCATCCGCGGAAGGGTGCTGTCAGAACAACGGAACCCCCTGAGCAAGTTCTTCATCAGAGTCTATAATCCGATCATCAGGTGGGCTCTTCGTTATCCTCTGTTGATCGTCGGGATTTCGGCGATGATTCTCTTGGGGACGCTATACCCATGGAGCAAATTGGGTTCCGAATTCATGCCGGCGCTGAACGAAGGCGATCTGCTGTACATGCCTACTACGCCGCCCGGAATATCGCCGATGAAAGCGCGGGAATTACTGCAGCAAACCGACAAAATCATCAAGACGTTTCCGGAAGTAGAGCATGTATTTGGCAAGGTCGGTCGTGCAGAGACCGCCACCGATCCGGCGCCTATGTCCATGATCGAGACCACCATCGTCCTGCAGCAGGACAAGTCGAAATGGCGTCCGGGGGTGACGATGGATTCTCTGATCCAGGAACTGGATGGCGCCATCCGGTTTCCGGGGGTGACCAACTCCTGGACCATGCCCATCAGAACCCGCATAGACATGCTATCCACCGGTATCAAGACGCCCGTGGGTATCAAGATCATGGGAGATGATTTGGATGTGTTGAACAGCTTGGGCAAACGTATTGAAGCAGTGATAAAGGGAGTCCCTGGAACGACTTCCGCGTATTCCGAACGAGTGGTGGGCGGCAGGTATATCGATGTCAATATCGATCGCGAAAAAGCTGCCCGATATGGGCTGCGCATCGAACCAATTGAGGATGTGATTACATCCGCTTTGGGCGGAATGAATGTTTCCTATACTGTGGAAGGGAATGCACGATATCCCATCAATATCCGCTATCCCCGAGAGAAACGGGATGATCTGGAAAGTTTGGGTCGCGTCCGAGTACCCACGCCTATGGGATACACTGTCCCGTTGGAACAGGTTGCCACGATCAAGATCGTGGACGGTCCACCCATGATCAGAACGGAAAATGCCGTGAAGAGCCTCTGGGTGTACGTGGATATTCGCGGAGTGGATGTCGGGACCTATGTGAAGCAAGCCAAAGAGATCGTGGACAATCACCTCAAAATGCCCGAAGGGTATTCGCTGGTCTGGTCCGGACAGTTCGAATATATGGAACGGGTGGCAGCCCGGATGAAACTCCTGATCCCCTTGACCATCTTGATCATCTTCTTCCTGCTGTATATGCATTTCAAAAGCATCGGTCTCAGTTTGCTTTTGATGGTTCCCTTGCCATTTGCGCTGGTTGGTGGAATCTGGCTGATGTACATCCTGCACTTCCATCTTTCGGTGGCGGTGGCGGTTGGGATGATCGCCATGGCTGGAATTGCCGCCGAGACCGGGATTGTGATGACGGTGTATCTGGAGGAAGCCTATCACCGCTTTCATCGTGAAGGTCGGATGGTGACGAGAGACGATCTGAAAGAGTCCATTCGGGAAGGCGCGGTGGAACGTGTCCGCCCCAAATTGATGACGGTGGGAACCACCCTGATCGGATTACTGCCCATCATGTTCGGTACCGGCACCGGCAACGAAGTGATGGACCGTATCGCAGCCCCCATGGTGGGCGGACTCATCACCTCGACCCTGCATGTCCTGATCTTGATACCCGTCATTCATTATTTCCTGAGACGACATACTGTCAAGTGATGGAACCAAGACAACTGTGTGAATGTTACATTGAAACGAAGCCTGGTCAAGAAAGGAACTTACCGTGAAAACATACACGCTGCTAATCGCTGTGGCTCTGGGTGCTTTTCTGGCTCTGCCGACCCTGGGGCACACTCACCAGCACGAACACATGCAAGTCATGAACGCGCCGGACTCCAGCCATCATGACACGGGAGGCGAATATCCCCTGCAATATTGCATTGTCAGCGGTCAACCATTGGGATCGATGGGAGGACCCGTCGATTACATCTACAACGGACGGGATCTCAAATTCTGCTGCAACGTTTGCCTGAGCAGCTTTAAGAAAGAACCGGATAAGTATTTGAAAAGGCTGGATGCCGCGATTATCGAAGCCCAAAAGGGCTCTTATCCTTATACCACATGCCCTGTCACGGGTGTGGCGCTCGACTCGGTAGCCAATCCGGTTGACATTGTGTACAATAACCACCTGGTGCGCCTGTCTTCCAGCAGTGCCGCGGCAGAATTCCAGAAAGACCCCGAGAAATACATGAGCATACTGCATTCCTCCCATCATGAGGGGATGGAAATGCCTGACACTACCTCAGGTCAGCCATCCCACGAAATGGAGATGCACCATGATTCCGGTCATGACCATGGTGATCACAGCCATTAGTGACCTGGTGGCGTGACATGGAAACGCCAAGGGGCAGACTATTAGTCTGCCCCTCTGCATGTCCGGCAAAATCCGCCGATTATGTGCCCTCTTACATCCGCAATTTGAAAGAGCGGTGTCATTCCCGCGAAAGCGGGAATCCAGTCTTCGGTGTCATTCCTGCCCAGGCTGGAATCTAGAGAATTGTCAATTTCTGCTTGACATTTTCCGGAAAATGCATTATATTTGCACCATGACGCAAATGTGCAAATAAGAGGTTCCGATGCAAGACAGCAATAGAATCTTGCAGATTTCCCAAGCGATAGAGCCGCGATTTTTCAAGGCGCTGTGTGATCCTAACCGCATTGCAATTCTAATCCAATTGGCGCATGAGGGCAAACCAATCACGGTGAGTCGGATCGCTGGATGCTGAAACGTGGACATGTCCGTAGTTTCACGGCATTTGGCAGTCATGAGAGACGCTGGTATCTTGGAAGCGGAACGGCACGGGAAGGAAGTGTACTATTCCTTGAGACACAAGGAGTTGATACAGACACTGCGCGATATCGCCGTCGCCATTGAAAATTGTTGTGTACCCGAGGACGTCAAACATGAATGAGAATCCGAGATCAACTGGGTGTTGTTGTCCCCCGCCTAAAATCCAGCCAAAAACCAGCGCCTCGTGCTGCTCGTCGTCTGGGGCGGAGAATCCGCTTGACACCGGTGCGTTAGAGATGACGAACACCATCGAGACCCTCGCAGGTAAAATTCCCAGAGTCTCAACGACCTTGGATAGAAAGGATAAACTGGGCACCTGGAAAGTCCGGTGGGGAATTGGACGAATGAGATACCGAGTCGAACCCGGTCTGTACGCGGTGGGAAATCCATCATCGGAATCGATCGTCCTGGTGTCGGCGAATTTCAAGTTGAGTTTCGACCGCCTGCGTTCCCAACTCGATGGAATCGACGCCTGGATACTGGTGCTCGACACCAAAGGGATCAATGTGTGGTGCGCCGCCGGCAAGGGGACATTCGGTACGGACGAGCTCGTGAACCGGATACGCGCGGTCGGTTTGGACAAGATCGTATCGCACCGTCGATTGATTCTCCCGCAGCTTTCCGCCCCCGGAGTCAGCGCCCATGTTGTCAAACAGCATAGCGGGTTCCAGGTCATCTACGGTCCGGTCCGTGCCCGCGACATCAAGGAATTCCTGGCTGCCGGCATGCAGGCATCTCCGGAAATGCGACGGGTCAGATTCCCGATTACCGATAGAGTCGCGCTGGTTCCGGTCGAACTGGTGGGCATATTGAAATATGCGGTTCCGATCGCCGCGGCGTTCTTTGTCCTGTCCGGTTTGCATTCCGGAGGTTATTCACTCCCCCGGATGCTGTCCGTCGGTTCTTGGTCAGCCTTCGTGTTCTTTGCGGGATGCGTGTGGACGGTGGCTCTGACGCCGACACTGTTGCCCTGGCTGCCCGGGCGGTCGTTTTCTGCCAAAGGCGCATGGCTCGGTCTGGTGTTCGCGATCGCCGCATCAGTGTTTGCACTCACCCATGCCGCATTGTTCGAAGATTACGTGACTCTGATAGGGTGGTTGCTGATTGTCCCCGCCGTATCGAGTTTTCTGGCGATGAACTTCACCGGCGCTTCGACGTTCACATCTCTGTCGGGCGTCAAGAAGGAAATGCGCATTGCGGCTCCGATGCAGATCGCGGGCGCTGTGATTGGTTTTGGGATGTGGGTCACGGGGCGATTCGCGTAATAAGTGATTCGTAGGAGTTTGCAATGGCTGCACTTAGATATTTGTCTGACGTCGTAACCCTGGAATTGGATGCAGGGAAATGCAATGGCTGCGCGATGTGCGTGGAAGTGTGCCCCCACGCTGTATTTCTCATGGAAAACCGGCATGCGATGATTGTGGACCGTGATGCGTGCATGGAATGCGGCGCCTGCGCCATGAACTGCCCGACCGAAGCCATTGTTGTCCAAGCTGGTGTCGGATGTGCGACGGCGGTCATCAATGGCGCACTCCGCGGAACCGAACCGTCCTGTGATTGCGGTGAGAATGCATCCTGCTGCAACTGAAATCCGATCTCTCGTATCGTAAATGGTTATCACGAGTCTGACCGAAAGCAATGAAGACATGTAATATTTGTTGTTACATCCGTACGCATTGTCACCCGCCACAACGTCTGAACGATATCCCATCTGTCATAACTTCCATATAAACAATTGATTAGTGAGTATTTCCGGCGGCATGATTGTTGCTCCATTTGTATCTGGACAGGAAAACTCGGCAATTTCTGCCGTTGTCGCGCGTATCAACAATGAGGCAACCTTGGCGTCATTCCACACAGACCGGATGATCTCTGACAGTGTCATAGACCGCAATCGCCGCACCATTCGTGTGGATGCGGGGAAACTGCAGACCTTGTCGCGCCTGGTTGACCAGCTGAATGTCGCTGTGGCTCAGGTGGCTCTGGTTCAGGATTCTAACAGCGGGGATTCGGAATCGGATCCTCTCGCTCATTGCATCAATCAGATGATCACCGTGGCTCAGGAGATTCGTGATGCAGTCGACTCACTCAGTAGGGCAACATTGTTGACGACATTCCGCCGGGCGAAACGTTTGGTTCGTGACAACGCAATGGACGCCGGCAAAAGGGTCGACCTGGAGATCAACGCTGATGATATCGAGATGGACAAACGGGAGGTGGATCTGATCGACGATTCCTTGATGCACGCGATTCGGAACGCTGTCGATCATGGATTGGAAGCCCCCGATGAGCGCGAGAGGGCTGGGAAATCGCCCGTAGGACGCATCACTGTAGAGGCGAGAGTCGTTGAGCGCGAAGTACTGATCTCGATCTCCGATGACGGACGTGGACTCGACCGCGAGAAGATTCTGAAACGAGCCCGCGAAATGAGTCTGCTTACCGGAAGCGGGGCGGATCTGCCCGACCCAGAGATCTGGCGTCTGATCTTTCTACCAGGATTCTCCACAGCGAATCGCATCACGAAAGTATCTGGACGTGGAGTGGGTATGGAAGTGATCCGGGAGAATATGGCGAAGCTCAATGGTGGTGTTGAGGTGCAGAGCCAGCTGGGCAAAGGCACTACAATCGTATTAAGAATCCCCGGAGTCTGACACGCACTCAACGGGCAAGCCATCGTGTGCAAATCCCAATCGATTGTACTACCTGTCACTGCATTGCAGTGCTGCCTCATCCATCCGACGACTTTTGGCAAGCATGCAATCTCATCTTTGAAGAATCTTGCAATCAGTACTGAAGAAGTTGTACCTCTCTTGACGATAATACCATAAGGAGGAGTCAGAATCGTGATGGTCATGGACTATCATGCTGCACCAGATTGGTGACCATGGGCGGCTGGTTAGGTGCATCCGATCCTCCCTGGCAATTGCGCTAATTCCGAAATCCGAGGCTAACCGGCAGCAGAAAATGGACGACCCGGTCAAAATCGTGGTGGGAAAGGACAAGATGTCCGCCTATCTGACGGTCCGTCAGAACGGTTCCCAGGACAGTTTGTCTGCAAAAGACCTGAAGGACGGTTTGCAGAAAGTCGGTATTGTATTCGGCATCGATCATCAGGTTCTGGAGGAAATCGTAGAGCAGAAGAAATGGAATGAAACGATCCAGGTCGCTACAGGCAAACCGGTGGTGCGTGGAGAAGATGGATGTGTCGAGTACTATTTTCAAACGGAGGGCGAAGGCAAGCCCAGGATTGGCGACAACGGCAGGGCGGATTACCACAACTTGACCTTGGTGGACAACGTCGTAGTCGATCAGGTGTTGGCGAAGGAGTTTCCTCCCAGCGGGGGCGTACCTGGCACTGACGTATTCGGGAAGCCAATCGCCCCGGTGAAGGGGCGTCCGCAGAAATTGTACGCCGGGAAGAACACCAGGTATTCCGACAAGTCCAAGACCGTGCTGGTGTCATGTGTGAATGGGCACGTTAAGCTGAGACACGGCGGCTTGGTGGAAGTGGATACCGTGTTCAAAGTGGACCACGATGTGGACTTCGGAACGGGCGACATCGTCGTGAATGGGGATCTGCAGATCCATGGCGATGTCAAAACCGGATTCAAGGTCCAAGCCTCGGGGGATATCGAAATCCGTGGGGTGGTTGAGGATGCCGAGGTGACGGCGGGCGGAGATGTGATTGTGAAAGGGGGCTTTGTCGGTCAAGGAAAAGGTATTATCAAAGCCGGCGCCAGCGTCAGCCTGAGATTCGTCCACAATCAGAAAGTGACTGCGGAATCGGACATTGAAGTGGGGTCAGAAGCGATTCAGGCTGATCTTATCGCAGGCAATTCCATCCTAATAAATCAAGGGAAAAGTGTACTCATAGGGGGATGTGCCAGGGCAGGAAAATCGATCACGGTAGATTACGTGGGAAATGAACAATACGCGAAGACGGTCGTGATTGTGGGGGATCAGGAGGAACTGGAAAAGGAGCTGTGCAGGATAGAGAAAGAGCTGAGGGAAAATGAGCGCGACCTCGCGAGAGTCAGGGCAAAGCTTGCCGAATTGCGGTCAATCAAGCGTTCCAAACGGTGGCGACCGGAGTTGCAGTATGTCTTTCGTGCCCTTGGGAAGTTGAAGGACGAAATCCCGTTCAAATCGCACAGACTTGAAGCCAGAAGAGAGGAAATCAGGGCGAAGTTCGAAAGCATCAGGAATGATGCCTTCGTCCGAGTCACGCGGAAGATATATCCGGGAGTGCACTTCCGTGTGGCAGGAACGTCCAAGAAATTCGAGCGAGAGTGGGAGGGCGGCGTGTTTCGCGTATTGAAAGGGGAACTGGTCGGGTTGCTTGATTCCTGATGATATGATGGATGATGGTTCCTTGCGGCGGGGACTCCGCGACATATTGGCTATATTCCTTTCCGAATGACAGCAGCGAACGGACAAGATGCCGTTGCCGCAAATCAATCTGAGACTTCCCTATTCCTCATTTCCAGAAAGCTGAAATATCCTTCCTCATGATTCTTCGGGTCGATCAACCACACTGATGTCACGCTGTACTTCGCACGGACGTAGGTGTCCAGTTCCGCCTCATTCTCATCGTTGAACGTCGGATAGGGGAGAGGCTCCGGTGAAAGATCGCGAGAGAACATGAAAAAGGTGGGCTTCAAAGAGAATGTGTACCTCAGATCACTTTTCTCGTGCGCCGGCAGCCCCCATCCGATCCGCTCTTCGTTCGGCGTCGAATGAGCAATGTGGACGTCCACAATCCCATTGATGTCGTAAATGATCATATCAGAATAATATCCGATCGCCCCAATGGCGTCCGTCGCCAGGCTTTCGTTGTCGGCATTGCTGTAGTCGTGGAAGAAACGCCCGATTAATGTCAGTCTCGCACTATGCCATCGTTCCGTTTGTACCCCCTGGTATTGACCGTGTTGAAATAGGGGTGCATGCAGAATGATTCTTTCGGCGGGAGTCGATTGAAATATGGTGGTCGCGATGGCGAAAAGCAGCAAACCGATTGCCAGGATACGCTTCGTCAAGGATTGGTATACAACGGTGAATAATGATGAGGTTGCGGAACCGATCAAGAGATAGATCAAAGGCAATAACGGCACAAAGAATCGGAACATCGCCATGTAATCTCCGCCCACTGCGACAATGTACAGCGTGTACACCACGACCAGTGAGATACAGATCATGATGCCAAAGTACTTTCTCAAAGTGGCTCGAAGAGGCAGTCTGCCGGACGGTTCTCCCAAGCGATTGCTTCTTTCCCACACCAGCAGCACCACCAGAAACAGATACGGCAGGATGAAGTAAACGAAAAAGTACCCGGTGTACATCGCCCCCCTGAGAAATTGATACCATGTGCCTCCTGTCTTTGCGTAAAATGTATTGGGCAATAGATATCCGAAGTATGAAACGCGCCACAGGACGTGGGCGGAGAACGGGACGATGAAGATCAGCAGTGCCGGTAACAGCCTGCTTAGACTGGCGCGAAAACCACCTTCAGCGAGAACGAAGTAAAGAGCGATCAGGATCGCAAAACACATCAACCCTTCCGGTCTGGTCAGCGTTGCCAGGAACATTGCCACGGAACTTACGAGCAAATGGCTTGGTTGGTGGCTCGTCTGATGTCGTGCGAAGTAGAAACAGCCAATCAGCACGAGGAGGGCGAACAGAGTGGTCTCCATACCGCTGCCCGCCCAGGTGGCAAATGGTCCGGACACTGCAAGAAGGACGCAAGGGATTAGAGAGTGGATTGTGCGCTGATGCAGGATGTCGTGGGCAAATCGGAAGGTATAGATAATGACCGCGACGCCTGCTGCAATCCCGACGAACTGAGAAAACAGCGGGACGTTAAGGTGCAACACGGTCGCAAATGCCAGCAACAGTACCCATAAGTAGTTGGTGTAGCCTTCGACTGGCAGCTGCCCGACGTTCCAGGTCAATCCATGACCTGAAGCCAGGTTTCGGGCGTAACGAAATGCGATGAAGGAATCCTCCGCCACGCAATTGAGATAGGCTGCGTGGATGAGGAACAAAAGGATAATCGCCGCCAGGAGAACCAGGTGTCCTTTGCGGTTCGGCATGGGATCGACCGATGTCATCGGTGGAGGCTTCGCCCGATTGAGACCATATCCTGCAATGCGCTTTCCGCTGTTCGCAATTGTCCGCCAGCCCAGGCTTTGCGAAATGTCTTGTATGCGTCTTTGAACGCCATCTGATCTCGTGTAGATCCAGCCTCGCCGGAGAATACCTCGCGTTGATAGATTTTGACTTCGTTCCACATCTGTTCGATGCTTTCAAGCTGCGGATCAACCCCCACGCCCTCGACTTTGGAAAGCCAATGAAAGCCGGCTCCGCCTTCGGGGACAATCAAGAATGCTTTCCATTCCAGACGTCCCAGAGTGATTGACCTCCCGAAGAAGCGACCCAAGTCGTCATTGTTATAGGCGATGCTCCGTTGGGACGGACCGCCCAGAGGTTCCGAAATCTCCTGAATCATCAACAATCTTCGTGGATTCTGAGACTCCGTCGGGACGAATCGGACCGATTGCGTCTCGTCGGAATTATTCCACAGCACGACAATATCCTCGGGTCCCCGAGTGAAGGTCTTCATCACCACGCCGGAATGGTTGGAATTTGTCTTCCGGCACGGACCCCATTCCACCGGTTCCGCGCCGGTGATCGCCTCCTGCAACAGATTAAGGGTCACGGGTTGCGAAGTGAAATGCAGTCCGTCAAATCCCTGGTGCGCCAGGATTGTGCCCATCCTGAGATACGCCAATCCTGATAGCCGGTCCGTCATCATCCCTCCTAACTCGGTGCACCACAACGGCATGTTGTCTTTGCCCCGCTTCTGCAACTCACGAAGCAGCGGCGTCTCGTCGGTAATGGCATCAAGCTCCACCCAGGACAGACTGGATTTCCCTGGCGGAGGCATCACATCCACGCCGAACGGATATTTGTGGACGCACAGCGCATCAAGTTGATCCAACGTTCGATGATCCATCAAGTACTTCAGCATCGTCCACTCCGACGGGAACATGTCCTGATCCACGAAACCGGGAGAAATCACCCAGCAATTAGGCACAGCTTCCCGCAGTTCCTGAGCGGACACGGAGATGATTGTCCTCAGCATGTCACCATATTCGGAGACATACTGTGGTCCTGGGGGAACGGTGTTTTCGTCGTAGAACCAATAGATGATGGGCTCGTTCCACAGCTCGAACCAATGCACATCCTGACCGGTGTGGGAGCCGATTTGACGGATGTACTGCCGGTACTTGTTGATCAAATCCTGGTTCCGAACATCTTTGAATCCAGAGGTGCCGTTGGGGTTTCGGGTTTCTTTGACCCACCACGGCTGATATCCAAGGTACAGCACCGGAATCGATCCTGTCAACTGCCTGATGTCCTGGATGTTGGCATCGATGTACCCCCAGACATAACGATCGCGGTCAAGTTCCAAAAAGTCCCAGTCCCCAGGCAGACGATAGATGGAGCACGGACCGGATCTCAGAGACAAATAGTGAATCCTGACTTCCTCTTGCATATCGCTTGACACCGGGTCGATCCGAATCGGTCGGATCAATTCCGGGTGCCGTTTGACCTCCTCCGGACTGGGCTTGGCTTTGCCACCCATCCGGATGCGTTCGTAGCGTCCGTAATTTGGAATATGGATTGCCAGTCCGACCAGAGGCTTTGTCGGGTCCGGCTTGGGCTGGATCAAGATTGACCCTTCCTGTTTCTTGCCGTTGGCGGTGACCATGATCAGCGCGGTAAATGGGAAAACCTCTATGGTTCGAACGAGCCATGTACATGACGCTTCTCCACTGGGCGGAACCGTGATCTGCCTGCCGACGCGAAACAGGTCTGGCGAATTAATATCTATCGTCTGCTCCGCACTGGTGGTATTTGTAACTAAGAACCGGCATAACGTGACCACCCCCGGGGTCAATTCGATACTCTGAGGCGTACTGATCTCCAGCCGATCATCATGGATGGTCAATGCCAGCAGATTAGGCGCGTCAGGGACATCGTCTATAGCCGCAGGTCCATAAGCGACCAATCCTTGGTACTTGTCGATATATTCTTTGGCTTGGTCCAGGTCGTCGATGGCGGTCTGGCGGTCTCCGTTGACCCATGCTTTAGTCAGGTCCTTTTCCAGCATCAGCAAAGATCTTGGGACTTCGCCGCCCCAGAGCTCCATCTGTGCCATCACTCGTTTCAATCGTACGAATTGCAGGTATTGAGTCGAGTCCAGGGTTTCGGACGCCCCCGCTGAAATTGACAGGAGCAATTGGATGACCAGCAAGGAAATTGCAACGGCTGTCAGGCGAGGACGCCTGACAGCACCACTAAATGGGAAAATTGGATTGCGATCAAAGACGCCTATCGGATACAGGCGTCTGACAGCGCGATCGACCGCCAATTTCTTTGTAGCAGTCATTCTAATCGAGCAATTCCGTAGATGTAACATAGCTCCACCTCCTGCACACGAATTTCGAAACGATTCGGTTTGAAATCATCAGGAAGCCTGAAGGTATATTCGTACGCCGCGTTCAGCGGGATGTCACCCTTCGAATAGGAGGAGACAAATCGAGCCCAGGTGATCAAGTATAACGGCAATGGTGCGAACGTGCGATAGGGCATGCCTTTGATGTCCGGAGGAAGGTCGATTCTGGAGATATCTCCGGTGCTCATCGCTCGGTCACAGTATCGGGCTGGGATTTCCAACGGACCCGTCGCCTCGTCCCATCGTAACGGCAATTGCCATGAAGAGCCATCCAGGCTTTCGACGCTCAAGACGGCAGCAGTGTCGCCAGGAGCCAGATTGCCCAGGCAGGCGGTGACCAGCTTCCAGGTTCCGCCGGGCTTGACGGACCAGGATGCGAACTCCCGCCAGGGTTGGTCTGGAGTGGCTATATCGCGAAGCCCGCTGCCCTCGAATGGAGGCTTGGCAGCAATTTGAATCCAATCTCGAAATCTGGGTTCCGGATTCAAGACTTGCATTCGAGTGATCCCCAAGGTGGTTGCACCAAGATAGGAAGACCATCCAATCAGATAGGCGGACGCGACGATGATCATCCAGATCGACGGCTTCCAGAGGATTGGGATGTCGTGAGGCACGTCATTCGTACCCCGCAGCCTTCTTGCTGCCAACCACAGGATTCCGACGAGGACGACAGCTGCTCCGACACCCAAATGCGGTTGCTGCGTCAGCAGCCTCCAATTCTGCGTGAGCCAGTCTGAGAAGAAGACTTTGCCACCGAACGGGACGTGACCCGCGAAATAATGGTACAAAAGGGACGCATTCCAGAGGATCAAAGCCCCAATCACATAAGGCACGGCTTTTCTGACGGGACCGGGAAGATCCTTGAACAGGAACGCGGTGGCGAGGATGAAGAACGGCACCAAATCGAGGAATCTGCGCCCTCCAAACCCCCAGCCCGCCCACCAATCGAGAACCACTGAATTGACGTAGGTCTGGACAATAAGCAGAACAAGAATCGGTACGCCGATCCACGGCTTCCGAATCGCCATCCATACTATCGCGATGAATGCAATGGCGAGCATGGGAGTCCAGCTAATCAGACCGTGCTGGGCGCTGAACAGTACCGGCAGGATTTGAGGCTCCAGCCATCTCATGAAGCCCTCGCCCTGAGGGATCGTCACCCAGTGTCCGAATTGGATTTTCCACAGGACCAATTGCGGCAGCGCTGCGGTCAGAGTCCCTGCTCCAACCAATGCCATATATCTGACTGTGCGCCAGAATTTCCACGTCTTCACGGATCGGATAACATCCCAAGCAGGAAGTATCAGATACACTCCATCCTGCCATCGCACCAGGGTCGCCAGCCCGATAGCTAATCCCATCGCCAACGCTCTTCTTGTGTTGGACTCACCGACAGGTTGAAGCCAGACCAGAAGCACCAGGCATGTTGTGAAGACTGACAGGGCGTGGGCGAAGCTGGGTTGAGCATAGATGTAGGCGGGTAAGGGCGACGCCAACCAAACTCCCAGAGTCGCCCAGAACGCAGACCTGATCCCGAATAGCCGCCCCGCAGTCACTGCGCTGATCAGTAGTCCTGCCGACCCCAGGACTGCTGAAGCCATCAACGTCGACAGTACCTCCGGAAACGAATACCCGGCCGGCGGCGGTCCGCATCCTAAGGCACATAGCAGCAATGCGATAAGATGTCCGAAGATAAAGAAAGGCGTGAGGATTACCGCGAAACCCAACGGAAACAAATTCGGCACGTAACCCGTAGGGAGGGCATCTACAATGTAATAGTCCGGGGCGTAGCCCTCATAGTGATAGAGCATCTCATCATAGAAGCTGGCATCGCCGCCATAGATGATTGAGCGCAACTGAAGGTAGTAGCTTTTGCCGTCAATCGTGATGCAGGGAACCACCCCGAGAAGTGCGATGGAGAGAAGAATGACTAGGATGGTGGCAAAATGCCGGTGTGGTGATTGGGTCGTGTCCATGATTCCTGGAGCGCAGACATGGGTGCCCGATTAACCAATTGGGAGACGGTCAGAAGTTGGAGGGTCAGCCATTCCAATCATCGGCGCAAGCAGTTCTCCAGGCGCGAGCTGTTATCCCCTGACCGAAAACTATATGATCGGGTCGAGAGACAGTCCCTTCTTGTGCAAATCCTGCAGGTATTCGACGTAGATGCTGGTGGTCGCGAACAGAATCCAAATATAGGAGTTAACCTCTTCGATGGATACCAAGCCGTGCACTGCCAGACCGACGTACATTGCCACCAGACTATTCAAGAACCATCTCGTCCGAAAGTCGGAATACATCTTGTAAGTACGCACTATCGGCGCGAATACCGTTACAAACAACCAGATCAACAGGATCATTCCGATAGCTCCGTACTGGAAGAAGAAGTTGATATAGAAGTTGTGGATGAAACGTGCCCAAGTGTATTCCATGTAGATGCCCTGGAGGTACTCCCAGGCTCCGATGCCCATTCCCCATATCCATGCGGAGTACTCGTGCATGATGCCAAATGCGATTCTGAAAGTCTCCATTCGCCATGCGAAAGTATCGGCTGCCATGGGATCCATCAAGTCAACTGATCGTCCCGAAGCGAAGATGACCAAGGATTCCAGCGTGCTGATGATATAACCTGCTATGCCGAAAATAATGATGAAGATCGAGGTCAGGATGATCGGGAACTTGCGTCCCACCTTCGAATTGAATATTCCCAGGATTGTGAAAACCAGCATCGCCACTATAAAAGCGACGAAGCCGGCGCGACAGCCGGTGTTGGCGTTGACCGCCAAGGCGAAGAGTGCCGTGATGATACAGACCCACCTGTACAGCGTCTTCCGCGTCAAGATTGCCGTGCCCAGCGACAGGAAAGTGACCACATTCATCATTTCTGAGACGATGTTCTGGTGCGCCAACCAACTGTCGCTGAGCCCGGTTCCGGCACCGAACCACGAATAGTAGGCGACTACCCCGCCCGCGATTCCGCTCAGAACCCAAAACCAAACAACAAATCGCTCCAGAGACTTGTGTTTGATAATACTGATGAAGATCAACGCGCCACCGATGCTCAGACTGAATTTGACGAATCGATAGAGGGCAAACCGCAAATCGGGAGACCATACGATGGTCATAGTTGCCCACACCAAGATCATCAAGCAAGGCGTGACGATGGCGCTTTGGTAGATCAATCGAGGCTGATTCGTAGTCAGTGCATAAAAGATCCAGCGTGCAATCAAGAACGCCGAGATGAGATGGAATATGCGGATATTGCCGCCGGTGGATTCTGTCACTCCCCCCAAGGAAACCCCCATGAAGAATAGGGAAATTACCAGCGTCGGCGCCATCCATTCCATCTTGACCATCGCTACCGCAACGATCAGTACCCCACCGCCGATTATGAATGCCAACTTATAATGCATGTTGGCTATGACAGCCACCAGGATCTCCACCCCAAGAATCATCCCGATGATCAGGAGGCTTTGTACTGGTGTGCGCGTTGCTACTCGCATGCTCTATATTCGATGATTGATTGTTGACTTTGATCTTGCTTTTCCAGTCGCTCGATGCGGACTGCCACGTCAGGATGACTTCGATTTCCTTTGTGCAGGCTGGATGGTGCGGTTGGTCTTGATCCATCCCAGAATCTGCCACCGCTCCGGTTTGGCGTCCATGAAGTTGCTCATGGCGTGTTCGACTGCCTCAATTCCGCCGGTCCTAAGGCTCACCGCAAACTGTGTCACGCGCAGGATTCGATTGGGAGCAGCGTCGCCGGTCACTCGGGTCAGGAATCGTCCCAGCGTCGGATTCAACGTACCGAACGATGTGTCAGTGACTACCTCAAAAGACTCTTCGCAGAATAATTCCAGTTCCCGGTAAGCCAGTCGTATTCCTGGATCGCCACGATACCTTGAAATCACCCACAGTGTCAGGGAATCCAGCTCGGCACCCCGCTCGCGAAATCCCTGATCCAAATCCATCACGCCATAGGTTGGCGGTCCTTTGAGTTCGCGGTTGTAGTACAAATATGATGATTCGTCCGTGCAAGCGAAACTGGCTGAGCCGGAATTGGAGGACACGAACCTCACCGCCCGTTTCCATGATACATTGTACTTCGGGTTCAAATATTGATCCTGGGCGAAATAGTGAATTGTCCCGTAAGCCTCTGTCACTATTAACACTGCGACCAGTATCGAGCCCAGCCACTTGTGGCGGATTCTGTAGAGCCCATACAACATTGCCACTAAGATAATCGGAACTAACGGCATCAGCCTGGACGGCAGCAGAGCAAAGCTTTGAAGCGAGAACACGCGGGTGTACGTCTCCGACAACCCGACCACAGCCAGAAGCACGCCGATTGCATAACCTAACAGAATACGGAATTGTCTTGTCTCTTGACGCCCTGCACTTAAGAGCAGGATAAGGGAGGCAGCCGCCACCACTACAGCAGGGATGGTGATTGCGAACTGCCACGGGAACGTCGTCTCGCCTACCCAGAACACATAACTGGCATACAGGATCTTGATAGTGATCGCCTTCAGTGCCGCGGTTGCTGCGGACAGGATTGGCGGTGAGGTTTTCGCCACCTGGTAGGCGATATTCCCGCGCTGAGCCTGTTGCATCATGATCCAAGCCCAGGGCAGAAATCCGGCTGCAAGAACGGTCTGCCCCATCAGCCATTTCCCCCAAAGGCGAGGCGCCTTAGGGTATGTCAAAGGCACAATCGCCGCCTGCCCCAGGATGAAGAAGGCACCGATGTAATTTGTATACATCAGTCCCAGATTTGCCAGCCCGCATCGAATTCCCCACCAGACGTTCTTCTCGCCCCGGTAGAAAAAGGAGACCAACGATAATAGGACCCAGAAAGCGATGGCGGAATAGTAGCGATGCATCCGGCTGTACTGCAGGAAGAAAGGCGACAGTGCCACCACCAGACCCGCCAGGAGTCCGAAATTTCGATGCAGCAGCCGGGTGCCAAGCCATACCGTCAATAGGACGCAACAGGCGCCGAGCAACGCCGAGAGCGAGCGGAAGCCCGCCTCAGACGTCGGATTCCATAACTTCTTCCACCACCAGCTTGCGATGAAATACAGCGGCGGGTGGACGTCCTTGGCAATTTGCCTCAGATTGTCTGCGAAGCTGTCGTACTTGACCTGCGAAAGAACCTCATCCGTCCAGAAGTCTGGCGTACTTAGCCGGAAGAAGAACAAAAAGACCGTCAGAAACAAGAGCAGGCAAAACCCTGCCCACCAAGACTTTCTGGATATGGGGGAAATAGCCGTACCCTCATGAGCCCGAGCGAATAGCATACCTCAGACATTGATTACATAACCTTCTAAAATAGCAATTTTCCAGCAAATTGTCAATTGGATTCTCACAAAAAGGTCATTGACCCGATGTCAGAGGAAAGCGCGGTGAGGCAAATGGGTAGGGAGTAAGTGTGGAGATGGGGGATTGAGAACGATTACGCTTGACACCTTGATGGGAATTTTGTAAATTATAAGTCACGAAAATTCGTAACAGCCGGATCGATTCGCTCTATCAGCAGGACTCCTTGCCGTTACTGACTATGTCGATAGGTGTGCTACAACAACATCCGGTGCTTGTGCTGTTGCAGGATCATCTGCACCGGTATCCTAAGATGCAGATTCCGGATGTGTATAAATTGTTCTACCAGGGTGAATTCGGGAATAAGCATATCCTCGACGATCCTCAGGCTGCCTGGACCCGATTACAGCATGAACTCGACCGTGTTGTTGCGGAATCGACCGAACCGATGTGGGAACACATCTCACCGGACCGCTCGATGCTGCGCATCCACCTTCGTCCTTTCAAGTACAAGAAATTCAATCCGAACCATCTGTGGCAAGCCGTGATCCATACCGCGGAAACCGTCATAGGTGATGTCAATCGGCTTGGAACCTATTGGCAGCTTTTCCGGAAGGGAACCGAGCAAGGATTTCTGCCGTTTTCAATCAAAGACGTCGCTGATTTCTGGCAAGAAATGGAACTGAAGGGTTTCCCGAGTGTCCATCACAGCCAGGAATATGTGGAATCTTATCGCCCTGCTTATAGGGTCATAGAGGCAAATCAGCTTTCCATTGCGATTCAATAGCGGTTCGATAGATCAGAACCGCGTCAACAGGAGGTAAGAACGATGCGTCCACGTGTGTTGCTGCTTACAGGAGTTTTACTGCTGGTCGCTCTGAATGTAATGGCGGTCGAACCGGGCGGTCCGTCATATCTTGATATTGCGAATCAGGCTTATCAGGATAAGGATTGGGCAAAATCGTCGGAGTATTATCAGAAATGGGTCGAAGCCGATCCTTCGGACGAAGGTGCCTGGTACAATCTGGCATGTACTCTGGCGCTGAGCGGTCGCCCCAAAGAAAGTGCGACTGCGTTGCTGAATTCCGTGGAAGCGGGATGGAGAGGGCGGTCACATACCGAGCAAGATCCGGATCTTAACACCATTCGCAGTCAGCCCGATTATGCGAAGGCGCTTGCCAGGATCGATGAGTTGGCTGCTCTGGAGAAGAGCAAATCAAGTGCGGTGAGCCAATATGCCCGCCAGACCAGACTATCACCATACTGGGTCCGGCTTCCTTACGAATACGATCCTAACAAGGCGTATCCTCTGGTGATCTTGCTCCATGGTCGAGGCGGCAATCCCCAGCGCTTCATCGAAGTCGCGAACAGTCTGGACACTCTGGACTTCGTGTATGCAGCGCCTCAAGCGCCATATTCCGTCCCCGACATGCGAGACGGATTCCAATACTTTCCGGCGATTGACCCTGCCGATAGTGTCGACTACGCCGCAGGTGCGGAGTTGATGACCGACTGGGTGATTCAAGTGACCAAAGACATTTCCAGCCGTTATAAGATCAGAGGGAACAAGTTCTGGGTGGTTGGATTCAGTCAGGGCGGAGCCGCGGCGCATTTGATGGGCTTGTTCCGACCGGATCTGGTGGCTGGCTATGCCGCCTTAGGCGGCTATGTCATCGACAGATTCGCCACAAGCGAACGGTTTGAAAAGATGAAGAGGAGCGGGGTGAAAGTCTTCATCGGTCACGGCACCCAGGATCAAGTGGTGACTCCGGACGAAGCCGTGAAGGCACGAGACAGACTTCAGGATTATGAAATAAATGTCTCATACCATACCTATCCTGCCGGTCACACTCTTTCCCCGGAACTGAGACAAGATCTGACGGCTTGGCTTCAACAGCAGGGGTTGAATAGTAGGTCGAATTGACGACGCCGATTTCGACTCACTCGATCAAGAATGAGGGCACGACCGTGGAACTCACATGGATGAATTGGATCAGCCAAGACAGAAAAAACTCGAGATTCTTCTGCGGGACATGAAGGAGCGTGGTTCGGTCGCCGTGGCTTTGTCAGGCGGTGTGGACAGCACGTTCCTGCTTTGGACGGCAGTCCAGGCATTAGGCACCGACAGGGTCCTGGCAGTGACTGCGTCCTCGCCGACTTATCCTCATCGGGAACTCCAAGCGGCACGCGATGTTGCCGAAACTCTGGGAGTGAAATGGCTGGAGATGCCCACCGATGAATTGGGCGTCCCCGGCTTTCGTGAAAATCCCCCCGACCGATGCTATCACTGCAAGAAATCGCTATACCACGAACTGAGGAATGTAGCGCACGCCCATGGGATTGACATTGTGTTGGACGGTTCCAACGCCGATGACCCAGGCGACCACCGCCCCGGACTTCGTGCCTTGAAAGACCTTGGAATCTCAAGCCCGCTGATGGAAGCCGGACTGACCAAAGCCGACATCCGTGCCTTGTCCAAAAAGGCGAACCTGCCCACCTGGGACAAACCAGCCCGGGCATGTCTGGCTTCTCGATTTCCCTATGGCTCCCCGATTACGGAAGAGAAGTTGGCACGGGTGGGTAGAGCCGAGGAATTCCTGTTGGATCGCGGATGCCGCCAGGTCCGGGTGCGCGACCATTTCCCTATTGCTCGCATCGAAGTCGAACCCGATGATATTCCGATGATGCTGGACGATTCGTTCCGCCGCGAAATAGTGGACGAATTCCAGCAGCTGGGATACCTATATGTAACGCTTGATCTCAAGGGCTTCCGGAGCGGGAGTATGAATGCGATGCTGAAAAGCGGAGTGTAATCACTTGCGAGCACTGTGCTTTGATCCGGTAGCTGGAGCTGCCGGCGACATGATTCTGGGGTCGCTTCTCGATCTTGGGGTAAGTCTTGAGGAATTGGAGAGAAGCCTCAGGTCAACGGGATTGAGAGGCTTCCAATTGTCTTTTCGGCGTGTGCCGGACGAGCATGGAATCGTCTACGGTCGCCTCGAAGTGACTACAGAGGAATCCCATCACCATCGGCAGCTCAGCGATATCGAGACTATCATCAATAGAGGACATTATTCCCAGCTTACCAAAGAACGTGCCACGGCTATCTTCCGGCGTCTGGCTGAAGTTGAAGCCCGCGTACACGGAATCCCCATCGATCAGGTGCACTTCCACGAAGTTGGTGCGGTCGATGCTATCATCGACATCTTGGGATCGATGATTGCCCTGGAAATGCTGGATGTAGAGTCGGTATTCTGCAGTCCAATCCCCATTGGTCGCGGAACGGTCGCGACCGCCCACGGGACACTTCCGGTCCCGTCGCCTGCCACCATAGAACTGCTGAAAGGACACAGAATTACCCGAGTGGACGTGGAACAGGAACTGACCACGCCCACCGGAGCCGCTATTCTCACCACGTTGAGTGTGGGCGATTGGACCGGTCGCCCCATGGTCGTTACGCAGGTCGGATCAGGACGCGGAACCAGATCGGTCGAAGGGATGCCCAATATCATCAGGGCATTTCTGGTGGACATGGAACCCGACGCAGAATCGCAGGAAGTCGATGTCATCGAAACTGACATCGATGACGACACCCCGGAAGTAATCTCGGATGTGGCGAAAGTGTTGCGCGACGCCGGCGCATTGGATGTTACGGTGAGCCCTATCCTTATGAAAAAAGGACGTGCGGGATTTCGCTTGACTGTGCTGGGGCAGCGAGGCGATGCGCCGTTGCTGTCCAGGATTCTGTTCTCGCATTCCAGTACTATCGGCGTGCGTGCCACGACTGCTCGTCGCATCGTTCTTCCTCGTTCGGTCGTGACGGTCGCTACTCGGTGGGGTGATATACAAGCGAAGAAGATCGTGCGACCCAATCGCACCGAAATCGTCCCCGAATTCGAAGAATGCCGACGAATCGCGGAAGAAAATAAGGTGTCAATTCGCGAAGTGATGCAAGAGGTGATCACACATGTCCAGTCCGGATGACATCCCTCACAGCAACCTGGACTATGACCGGGAGAGGCGCTGCGGATTTGCCGAGGTGATCTTCTGCCCCGGCAAGACGGATCAGCAGCTTCTTGACATCCTGAATCGCCTGATCGAACGTCACGACAACCTCCTGGCGACCCGAATGACACCGGCTCAGTACGAAGGCGTCAAATTGCTGCATGCCGACCTGAGATACAACACCATCGCCGGAATCGCTTACATACATCGCGACAAAACCATCAAAGGGAAAGGCACCGTTCTGGTGGTCAGCGCCGGAACTTCCGATATGCCGATAGCGGAAGAAGCAGCCTTGACGGCGGAAGTGATGGGGAATAGGGTGGAGAGGATCTACGACGTTGGGGTGGCGGGTTTGCACCGCCTGACCGAGCGAAAAGACCAATTGCAGTCGGCGACGGTGATTATCGCAGTGGCTGGCATGGAAGGCGCGTTGCCGTCAATCATTGCAGGCTTGGTGGATCGTCCGGTGATTGCCGTGCCGACCTCGGTGGGCTATGGTGCTTCCTTCCAGGGTATTTCCGCATTATTGGGCATGTTGAACGCCTGCGCGTCGGGGGTGGTGGTCGTCAATATCGACAATGGCTTCGGTGCGGCTTATGCGGCGACGAGGATTAATAGATGAAGAGGTCAACAGGTTGACAATTTGAAACGGGTTCCGATGGAACCCGTTTCAAATTCTGGATCCCGCATCAAGTGCAGGATGACATACAAAAAAGGTGCGAGGCAATGGATGGACATGTGTCAATGAGGGGGCACATGGCATTCCCCCCGTCTACTTCGTCTTCCCTTCAAAATGCGCCAGTACTTGTTGTGCTTTCTGTCGCAGTTCCCGATTGGTTTCAGTCCTCGCCATGACTCGCAATGACAGAATGCATCTGTTCCTGATGTGATCATCCACCACATATTCCGTCAAGAAGCGATATGCCCAATCGCTGTGCTCTCCCTTGAGTTCGTCGATCAACGCTTTCGCGGCGATTTCCGGATTTCGCTTCAGAAGCTTGTTGTATATGATTCCGTTCAATCGATCGAGTGCCGAATCGACGCCTCGTACCCTGACCAACAAATCGTTCACATCGGACAATTCGTCATAAGTCTTGGCGATCCCCTCCTGCGTCATGGTTCCGGTTTCCAGCCGTTCCAGGAGCGCTGCAATCCGCTGCTCATACACCGCCTTCTCAGCATCCATCCTCTGTTCGACTGCTGCCACTTGCGCCTCCATGCCGAGTTTAGTGATCCAATACGTTATCACGACCAACAAGACGGCAGCTACCACGCAAATCGGAATGCTGAGTCGCTTCAGAAGCTTCTTGGCGTTTAGTGCTGACATTGCTTTCTCCATCACATCCGACCATTCCTCCACAATATAGTCCAGCAATTTCAGAAAAGCAAGTGGTTTCCGTTATGACTGCCATCGTGTCATTGCGAATACAACTGTGGGTCGTGACAATTTTAAACCTGTTGACTCTATATAGTCGGCACTATTGAACGCAGATAACGACAAAAATCCTTGCTTTTGATTTTCCTTTCTACTATCTTTCAGAAGCTATGAGGGTGCTAATTGGAATAGCATCGGTCAATTCTCAGTTTCCCTGCACGCGGACGTTCTTGCTATGCGGAGCCCAAATTGCTGATTAGCATCGTGATCCCTGTCTGCAACGAATCGCCCAATCTCGACGAGATCGTCCAACGCCTCCAGAAAGTGCTGAGCGGCACTAAGAGCAATTGGGAGGTGATCTTCGTCGATGACGGCAGCACTGATGATTCCTGGCAAATCATTGAGCGGCTTCATCAAGCCAATCCCAGTTTTCGTGGAGTCCGTTTTGCCAGGAACTTCGGTCAGCAAGCTGCAATTTCCGCCGGTCTGAGCCATGCCAGAGGGGATGTGGTCATCCCCATGGACGCCGACCTTCAAGACCCGCCCGAGCTTATACCGTCTTTGCTGGAAAAATGGAACGAGGGATATCAGGTTGTATATACCAGGTGGAAGCACCGGAAAGAAGGTATCCTCAAGAAACTGACGTCGGCTTTGTTCTATCGTTTCTTGGATCGAATCGCCGAGGTCAACATCGATCTCGACAGCAGCGATTTCTGTCTGATGGATCGGAAAGTGGTTGACGCCGTCAATCGACTTCCTGAGCGCCGCCCCTTTGTCAGAGGACTTCGGAGTTGGGTGGGATTCCGCCACATCGGGATCGTCAGCGATCGCGGGTCACGCCATCGAGGAGAGTCCAAATACGGCTTTCGTCGGCTGGCAAGTCTGGCATTAGACGGGATCTTCTCCTTCTCAATCACTCCGGTTCGATTCGCCATCTACCTCGGTGCGGTTTGTGCATTATTAGGAGTCATTGGATTGATTCGAGTATTACTATTGGTAATTGGCGGAAAAGGCTTCGCACCCGAATTCGTTACTATCGTTAGTCTGACCTTGGTCCTGGGCGGTCTGCAGCTTGCCTGTATCGGGATAGTTGGCGAATTCATCGGTCGGATCTTCGATCAGGTGAAAGGTCGTCCGCCCTATGTCATTCAGCAAACGCTGCCGGAATCGCCTTTCAAATCCTGACAGGTGACCTGGTATGGTGATCCCTCAACGGATGGTAGTGATCGCGGGTTTGATCCTGTTGCCGAGAGCTTGGGGATGGGGCGCCGGCACGACCAGCCTCACCATTTTGCACACATCCTATGATATGGGGTATGTTGATCCCGCCGGGTGAGGAGACAATCGCCTGGGTGGTCTCGCCCGGAGGGCGACCGAAATCCAACGAATTCGCGATGCAGATCCCCATGTGGTGCTTTTGTCTGCAGGCGAATTCGCTCCCCGCCCCGATAATTTCGGCGGACTTGGACTCGAGGCTCATTTGACAGCCATGAGCCTTATGGGCTATGATGCCGTCACGTTGGGGCATCGCGAATTGGCAATAGACCCCAAGATCCTCGACGATCAGCTTGCTATCAACCGCACTCCGGTCGTGTGCTCGAATCTATTCTTCGACGGCGCTCCTTATGGTCAGAAGTATGTCCTGCTGCATCGGGGTCCCTTGACCATCGGAGTTGTATCAGCCATCGATCCGACGAGGCGGGCGTCTCAAGATCCTGAGGTTGGTTCCCACTGGACGTTCCCTGAGGCGGAATCATCATTACGATCAGTGATCGAGGAGGCAGAGTCTAGTGCTAATATCTTGATATTATTGAGTCAGATGGGACTCTGGAAGACTCTGGATCTTATCGACCAGTTTTCTCAGATTGACGTGGCGATCGTCGGCGATGAAGGGAAGACGATCCGAAATCCAATCTTGTACCGCAATTCGTTAGTGATAATGTCTGGCAATCGTGGTCAATACGTGGGCAAATTAGATTTGATTCTTGACGGTGACGGTGGTATATTGGGGTATCAGGGGGATTTGATTCCCCTGGACGAGACGATTCCGGATGATCCCGAAATTGCGGCTCTGGTTGCCGAGTTCAAGAATAGGGTGGAGGAGCTTGCCGTTGATACCACAGCGGCAACTGCGGATACGTCGGGGACGCTCGAAAACGTTCCCGGGCGCTATGTCGGAGCCACCGTCTGCCAGGAGTGCCATTCTTGGATATATACCAAATGGCAAGTGACTCCTCATCGGCATGCCTTCCAGACCCTGCACCGAGAGCGGCAGTCTTCCAACCCAGATTGTGTTCCGTGCCATGTGGTGGGCTATGGGCAAGGTGGTTACACCAACCTTGACGAGACGCCGCACCTGGTGGATGTCCAATGTGAGAGCTGCCATGACAGGGGCTCGAATCATGCCGAGAATCCTCAGGTAGTCATGCGCAGTGCGATCTCGGAAACCACTTGTCTGCGTTGCCATTGCGGGAGATGGGGGGAAGATTTCGACTTTCCGACAGCCATCAAATCCGTCCATTGAATAGATCGATGCCCCGTTACTACTATCTGACGTGGTGTTTCCGATGGTCATGATATCGATAACAGTAGGGCGAGTCAGATTCTCTTGTTCGACTCAGGTCGTACGACCGTTTCTGTCCTTGATGTCGGCGGCTGTGATCTGCCTCATCATGGTCGCTTCCTCGTCGGCTGCTGACCCTCGGTCGAATCAGGCTATCATCGGATCGATTGTCGCGGATAATAATCACCAGGAAATCGCCGGTGCTGAAGTTGTCGCCGTCGCCACAGAAGATGAAACTTGCGGCGGCTTTGCCGTTTCTGGTCTTGACGGTGCCTACCAAATCGACCGCCTCCGACCGGGTAATTACTCCGTTCGAGTACTGGCATCCGGCTATCCTGGACCAGTACTGCGCCAGGTGACACTCGGTTCCTCGCAAGCGATGATACAATGCGACTTCGCGCTGACCATGGATCAGATTGCTGCACCGTCACCGGCGCCGGCTCTGGGCGACCGTTGTCAAATTGCCGGGACCGTGACACAAGCGTCCAATAGGTCGCCTGTGTCCAAAGTCAACGTGGTTTTGGAGTCCCTTCGCGGGGACACTGTCGCCTTCACGCTGACCAATCTGAACGGGACGTATGCACTTGCCAACATCATCGCCGGGTCGTACTCTTTGCGAATCGATGCGGCTGACGTCGATTCCATGCTAATCAGCGCCCATCGGGACGTCGCGTTGAAACGCGGGCGAAGTTACACGATGGACTTCGCACTGCGGAGATTCGATGTTATCAATGACCCTTCCTGCCTTATCCAGGGTTTCGTCGTGGACAAATTGAGTCGACAGCCCGTGGCAGGGGTCGCAGTAGCAGATTGGCGAGCGGAGCTCACAGACACTTCCGATTCCGATGGGCGTTTCAGCCTGGAGAACGTGCCCTATGGGTCCTGCGAATTGACCTTCAGTTGTAACTCTTATGTGACAAACTACCGACAGGATTTCTTGATTCCGGGAGAAGCAAAGACGATCTTGCTGACGATGGTGCCCATTTCGCCCCCGAAGACCATAGGAGCGACCGGAGGTGTGGTGCAAGGTGCCAATGGCGCTTTTCTAACTTTGCCGCCCGGGGCGTTATCGCAGAACATGGAAATCTCGTTGACGCTGCTCCCGTCCGGGGATTACTTCGTTGGCTATGACGTGTCAGCAGGAATCGATGGATTCAAGATTCTGCCCGACGGGATCACGTTTCGGCTGCCGGTACTGGTGACACTCCCGCTAATGGAACGAGTGCCAGCCGGAACCGAGATTCCATACTCCATTTTCCATGGCAGATCCAGAGCATTCGGGAATCCGATTGTCGCCAGAGTTACTGACGATGGTCGTTTTGCAGTCCTCCCCATCACAGAAGTCGATTCATACGGAATACCCATTCGCGATTGCGTTTGGGTCATGGTTCAAGGCTCCGGTTTTCGAGCCAAGACCAGAGAGGTCCGGGAACGGACTTCGCAGTATTGCGAAAACAATCAGAGCTGGGAGCGCTCCGTAGGTCATGTACTCGGGATTGCCGTGGAGACCTCCGTGACCCTCGCTGCCATCGGCGAATATGAAATCGGCGCTCATTACGATTACTGCTGGAGCCGCCCAGTCGCTTGCCAATCCGAATGGTGCCGGCGTCATTACGTGGAAGCAATTGCCGCTGCCGTGGTGACCGGCTATGTGGAGATGTGTGCGGATCGCAGTCTGTCTCCGGATGCCCTGTGGGGAGAGACCTTTCTGACCTCTCCAAAGCGGGTCCGAATCACCAATGCAACCTATTTGAGTGGTTATGGACAGGACATTATGCCTTCCGTTGACGGCGGTCCGTGTGCCAGTGATAATAACCTGTGCACCGAGGACCTTTGCCAGGATGGCGAGTGCGTCCATCCAACCGGCGAGAAAGGGGTCGCCTGCAAGAGTGCCTGCAAAGATTGTGACCCAAAGACAGGGCTTTGTCTGGGATACAAATGCAAGAGATGCCAGCGTTGCGAAAGAGTCGATGCCCCAATCTACGGTCAGTGCGTGCCCGAGTGCATTACGGAAGCGGACTGTCCCGAACCTCCCGACCCATGTTATCGTGCTGTCTGCCGGAGTGATGGGTGCTGCGATCAGGAGCGCGTAGGCGACCCACCCTGCGATGAGTAACAGTCGAAGGACGACGTTGGAAACCGAGGCGATGGTCATTACAGTAACACCAGGAAACCAGATTGATCCGAAAGGGAGAAGGACTCCTTCGAGGTGGGGGTCGACTTTCCGGGCGGGATTATTGGGAATTGGAGCTATCGTCTGCTCGTTGAAGCCTGTTGTTGCTCTGGCGATCGAGGCTGGACCGGGCGCATTGGATGTGCGAATGACGATCGCTTATTTGCTGGACACCAATATCAACTATACGTCTGCTAATACAGAGGAAGCCGTCGAGGCTCAACTGTCACCGGGAATCAGTTACGATCTGCCCATGGGGGATCATTCTCTGGAAGTTGGATACTACGGTACGGTCATCGCGAGTCGCAATCCAGACGCCGATGCCCTTCGTCAGTCCCCTTTCGGTATCCTGTCACTGAGTTTTCCCGGTGGACTGGACATCAGTGCAATGGATCGCGCAAGCTTAGTCCAGAATCGAAAGCAGGAGGGAAATGGGGGATTGGACAATCCGGATTACCTCGTCAATCAGGCTTCGGTCGATGCAATATACGGGGACCCTGATGCGAGAATGGTGACCGCTTTCTATCGCAATACCGCGTACCGGTACGAATCCCGGGCGGAATACCGTAACAGCGATGGCAACGAGCTCAGCGCGACCGCGGCTGTCCCTGTATCCGCGCGAATGGCGATATTGACTATCGGACGATGGGCGAATGAAGTCAGCCCCGACCTGCCGGTGAGGAATTATCGAAATTACAATATAATGGGCGGCATGCGTTTTTCCGGCGCTGGTCGATTTGACCTCGACATAGCTGGTGGCTATCAATCCTTCCATTATTACGATGATCCGCTGGAGGAACCGGAGAATTCCTATTCCTTGCGGGCTGCCTTGTCCGCTGACGTCTCTCCGGATCTCAATCTGGAGATGACCGTTGGTTCCGATGTCCGGGCGGGAGTGGCGTTTTCCGGATCGGCGGAATTCTATCCGCGGACGCAGACCTCTGTGACAGCTAAATTCTCGAGAACTGCGGAACGGACCTTTTTCCAGGATCATAAGTATTACATCAATTCAGACGTTGAATTCCTGATCAAGCAGCAGGTTTTGCGAGCGACGGAGTTGTATGCCAAACTCTGGTATGCCTGGATTGACTATCCAAGAATTGAAAATACCGCGAATTCAAACAATCTCGGCGCGAATGCGCGCGAAGACACTCGGTCAGGTTGGCGTATCGGGCTGCAGTACGAGATGGGATCGTGGGTGGCTCTGGGGCTTTTCGGAGAATACCAACGGCGCGAGTCGAACGTCGATGTCCCGTTTAGTAACTACAAACGCACCGTCATAGGAGTCAGCGCTACCATACACTCTCCGTTGTGACATGTTTGTTCCGCATTGGAGTCCATGACAGGCTTACTTGTGTGGCTCGCAGTTATCGGCGGGTGCATGATGTAATTTCGCTCCCGCCAGGTATTAGACTACTGGCGTAGTGACGGGCAACATAGGAGACCTTTGCTCGAAATGAAGGCAATGATTCTGAACGAGCTCTGCGATGTTGGGCGTAACAAGGCTCCGCTGACATTGGCGGAGTTGCCGATTCCGGTTCCCGGTGAAAACGACGTCTTGGTCAAAGTCGCCACTTGCGGAGTCTGCCATACCGAACTGGACGAAATCGAAGGCAGAACCCCACCGCCCAGATTTCCGATCGTTCTGGGTCATCAAGTCGTCGGCAGGGTGGAGCAGATCGGCAAAAAAGTCAATCAATGGGGGATAGGTGATAGGGTCGGCGTCGCGTGGATATTTTCCGCGTGCGGACAGTGCAAATATTGCCGAACGGGAAGGGAAAATCTGTGCCAATCCTTTAGAGCCACCGGCAGGGACGCTAACGGCGGTTACGCCGAATACATGACAGTGCGGGCTGATTTCGCATATGGGATTCCTGACGTCTTTTCCGACTCAGAAGCAGCGCCCCTGTTGTGTGCCGGTGCTGTCGGCTACCGATCCTTGAAACTAAGTAATCTCCAGGACGGTCAGACGCTGGGCTTGACCGGATTCGGCGCCGCCGGTCATCTCGTGTTGAAAATGGCTAAGTTCAAATATCCCAATTCTCAGATCTTCGTCTTTGCCCGGAGCAAGGTGGAGCAGGAGTTTGCAAAGGAGTTGGGAGCGGTATGGGCAGGGGACACCGAGGAGCAGCCGCCCGAAAGGCTGGACAGCATCATCGACACTACGCCGGTCTGGAAACCGGTGGTCGAGGCTTTGAAAAACCTGGCTCCAGGCGGCAGACTGGTCATCAACGCCATCCGCAAAGATGACCTTGATAAGGATTATCTATTGAAAATGAGCTATCACACCCACCTCTGGGAGGAAAAGGAGATCAAGAGCGTGGCTAATGGGACTCGAGCGGATGTGAAGGAATGCCTGGATTTGGCAGCCAAGATGGGCATCAAACCTGAGATTCAAGAATATTCTTTGAATCACGCCAACCAGGCATTATATGAGCTAAAGACCGGTAAAATCCGTGGCGCGAAAGTATTAATCATTGGATGAGTAGGTCAGAATCCCCGTGGTCCTGACTTCAATTCTGGAAAAGACTGAGTAGGTCAGGACCGCTGTGATCCTGACGTCTGCCTTATCGTCATTGCGAGCGAAGCAGCTTGTCCCGATTAGGAGTAGGTCAGGATCCCTGCGATCCTGACGTCTGCTTATTGTCATTGCGAGCCCTGCCCCGGACAGCGATCCGGGCGCAGCGAAGCAATCTCATTTTCCCCCCTACGCAGTATGGGGGAATCTATCCGCCTATGGCGGACTTAAGGGGGGTTCTGTCATCCCTGCGTAGGCAGGGATCCTGTCCCATCCCCCCTACTCTTGTCCGCCCATGGCGGAATTGTAGAGGGGAATTAATCCGCCTGTGGCGGATAAAAGAGGGGTGGATGGTGGCATGGGCATCTTGCCCATGCACACGGGCTGGAAACCCGTGCCACATTCTAACTTCCCAACCTTCTCACCTGACAATCTGCCTACTTCAAAAGCACCATTTTCTCCGTTTGCCGAAATCCACGGGTTTCCCCCTCAGGGGTCCTTACGGACATCCGGCAAAAGTAGATACCCGATGCAAAATTCTGCGCATTCCATGTCGCAGAATAAATCCCTGGCGCCATGTTGAGGTCAACCAATGTGCCTACCTGCCGCCCTAACAGGTCATAAATCACCAGTTGCACCCGTCCTGCAGCCGCCACTGTATATGAGATGGTGGTGGCGGGATTGAAAGGATTGGGGTAGGGTGCATAAAGGTGGAACTCGCTGGGGAGCTCGGCAATAGGCAGGGGCGCCGAAGACGAAGTAGATAATGAAGCTTCCACGGCGTTTCCTTCGAAACCCATATTGACTCGACCGCCATTGGGCATAGGTTCGAGGGCAAAAGGCGAACTGGGGTCTCCGGCATCAATGCAGGGGCTGTAGAGCGAATCCGGCAGCCACAGACCACCGTGATAGCTGCCGACCGTGGACTGCAGGTGATAATCGCCATTTGCCGAATCAACGAACAGGGGATTCAGGCTGATATTGCCTATCCCCTGCCATAATGTATCTTGAATATCGCAGTAAGTCGCTTGCAGATCAACGCCAGATTCCAGGAAAATCTGCTGAAGATTATTTCCCCAGAGAATGCAATTGACCACCGTGGGGCTAGAATTGTTCCCACAGTAAATCCCGCCGCCAATACCCCATGCCGAATTTCCTATGATGGTGTTGCCGCTGATGGTAGGGCTGCCTCCACCGCAGTAAATCCCGCCGCCGTCATAGGCTGAATTTCCGCTGATGGTGTTGCCGCTGATGGTGGGGTTGGAATTGTCACAGTAAATCCCACCGCCGCCGCCAAACGAGGCTGAATTTCCCCTGATGGTGTTGCTAATGATGGTTGGGCTGGAATTGCTGCCGCAGGAAATCCCGCCGCCCCCGCCGGCTCCGTTTCCGCTGATGGTGTTTCGGCTGATAGTGGGGCTGGAATTGTTGCAGCGAATCCCGCCTCCCAACATGCCTCCATTTTCGCTGATGGTGTTGCCATCGATGGTGGGGCTGGAAGAGCTAACGCAGCAAATCCCGCCGTCATCATTTTCGCTGACAGTATTGCCGATGATGCTGGGGCTGGAATTATCGCAGTAAATCCCGCCGCCGCCAGCGGCTCGATTTCTGTTGATGATATTGGCGACAATTGTGGGATTTGAATTATTCCCACAGTAAATCCCGCCACCATAGAAATCGGCAAAATTATCACTGATGGTGTTGCCGCTGATCGTGGGGCTGGAATTAGAGCAGTAGACAGCTCCGCCACAGTCGTCTTCGCCGCTGCCAGTGGCACGTCCGTGCGTCAAGTGGCAATACTCCAGCCGGGAGGAATCCGAAGCGGATTTAAACCTTATGCCGTGCCAGGCGGTGTCAGGCGGTAATACATCGAAGCGGATGGAATCCGCCGCAGTGCCCACAGCCAGCAGCGTCGCGGCGCTGTCCACAATCAGCTTGCAGTACACCTGGAACAGCACCTCCACTCCGGGAAGAATGGTCAAGCTCTGTCCTGGCGGCACACGCACCTCCGCCGTTACAATCACGGTATCCGCCGACCAGGTTCCGGTCTGGTCACCGGAAACATAGATGATGGTAGCTCCGCCGGGCATCGCAAGGCTCAGCAGAGCCGGGATCAAGATAAAGGCGAGAGAATTCCGGCTCATGATAAACCTCCCATTGTTAGTGTGCTGTCGGGTGTCCTCACCCGACAGCCATCCAGCGTGCGAAGTAGTGAGTGTCAGGTGAGGACACCTGACACCACAAACAGTGTGATGTCGGGTGTCAACGAATCGCGATTCTCCACCTGACAGTTGTGTTAAAGTGGTGCAGGGTGTCCCCAGACTGTCCGAGAATTCAAAATCATCCGCCGTCACACGCCCTCGTGTGACGGAAAAATAAGCACTTAGCTGGCAGACGAGGGCGTCTGCCAGCGGAATTTCCCTATTGTCGGACAGGGTGTCCCCCGCCCGGCACCAGTCTCCAATCGATGTCATTGCGAGCGAAGCGAAGCAATCTCCCTGGTGGGAATTGCCTGCCACCTGCGGAGAGGTGGCAGCACAATAGTCCGCAGGGTGAGGACACCGTGCGGCACATGGACGTGTTAGGTGAGGACACGACCCAAGCGCTTCAGTCGCCTGACACCGCGGACAGTTCCGCACCCTATAGTGTCAGGTGAGGACACGACCCAAGCGCTTCAGTCGCCTGACACCACAAACAATTCCGCACCCCATAGTGTCAGGTGAGGACACCCGACACCACACACAATAAAATAGGCACAATCG
>Ga0153916_10000045_pt1 | contig 67525 bp, 57 predicted proteins | sample Opewatmetagenome_FD_109642 | JGI IMG/M metagenome (GOLD analysis project Ga0153916, IMG submission 109642) | Freshwater wetland microbial communities from Ohio, USA - Open water 3 Core 3 Depth 4 metaG | ecosystem: Environmental > Aquatic > Freshwater > Wetlands | place: USA: Ohio, Lake Erie...
GGAGATGGTGAGACTCCTCCAGCCAGATGTGGTGTTAATGGATCTGGTTATGCCTCAGATGGACGGTATCACTGCCACCCAGCAAATCCATGCATTAGGATTGGCTACCAAAGTGATTGCCTTGACCAGTTTCTCAGAAGATGATAAGGTCTTTCCTGCAATCCAGGCAGGTGCCGCCAGCTACTTGCTAAAAGATGTCTCACCAGATGATCTGGTGGAAGCAATCCGCGCAGTTCACCATGGAGAGGCGCGTTTGCACCCGGATATTGCTCGTAGGCTAATGCAACAAGTATCCCAGATGCGCACTTCACCCCAGGAAGCCTCGATTAATGAACTCACTACACGTGAGAGGGAAGTGATCCGACTGGTGGCAGTGGGTAGAAACAATCGCGAGATCGCACAGGAGCTGTTCATCAGTGAGAAGACTGTCAAGTCACACATCAGTAATCTTTTGGGCAAACTAAACCTGGAACATCGCACCCAATTAGCAATATATGCCATCAAGAACAAGCTGGTGGAAATGAGTTAATTTGAACTGGAGAATATAAGTCCATTTATGATACACCCAATTCCCTCCTCACGTAGCATTCAGGTTGGCGTTATCGCCTTATATGTATTTTGTGCAGCCATTATTGGGCGCTCCTTAGCTTATGTCTTTATCGAGCTACCTGCCTGGTTTCTGTGGTACCTGGGGTTGGAATCAGTTTTTCTCATCCTCTTCCTTTTAATTATGTGGCGTCCTGGGATTCCCAAATGGTCCTTATATGCATATTTTGTGCTCCAATCTATAATCATTGTTAGTCTTGTATCTCTTCCCACACATCTTGACTATATGACATCGTTGTTCATCATGCCAAGCTATCAGGTAGCGCGGGTCTTGACTGGTAGGAGCCGGTGGATATGGCTCGGAATATTCTGCGCACTCACTGCAGGCAGTTTGATTATCTGGTTGGGGTGGTTGCGCGGATTGGCCTTCGCCATGACCCCAATTGCAGGGAATATTGTTATTTTGACCTATGCGATTGCCAATCGCGAGGAGGAACGGGCAAACCTGCAAAGCGAAGCGATCCTGAGAGAGCTGCAAGCGAAGCATTCGCAGCTGGAATTGCATGCCAGCCAGGTGGAGCAGATCGCGGCGATTGAGGAACGCAATCGTCTGGCACGGGAGTTACACGACTCTGTGTCGCAAACCATGTTTAGCATCATCTTGAATACGCGTGCTACACAGATCCTAATGGATCGCGAACCCAATCGAGTTCGACCTCAGCTCGAAGAGCTGCAAATTCTTACGCAAGATGCGCTTACAAAGATGCGCGGCTTGATCGCCCAACTACGCCCGCAAAAGGAGTAATTCGTTTATCGATAGGGGGATACGACTTTTGTCTTAGGTAAAAAGCTCAAGGACATCCGCCTTTAGTTGGACTAATAATTTCATCTTTACTTAATTGGTCAATCCATCCTCCGTCGGATGTATTTCATGAGCGATTCCTGTAAGATGATGAAGAAATCATCCAGGAGTCGCAAATGATCCGAATCGCCCCTGTTTCCAATCCAGAGCACCGATTAATCCGTGTATTGATCGTTGATGACATGCCTCAAGTGCGCCAGGAATTACGTTTACTATTACAGCTTTCTAATGAGGTGGAAATCGTGGGTGAGGCTGGTGACGGGCAGGAAGCGATCAACCAAGCTGAGCTTCTTCAACCGGATGTAGTCGTCATGGACCTGGAAATGCCCATCCTTGACGGTTTACAAGCCACACTGCAGATTAAACAGCGCAAGGTAGCCAAGAGAGTTGTGATATTAAGCGTACATTCAGAACCAGAGGATCTAGATCGTGCTATGCAAGCTGGCGCGGATGCCTTCGTCCAAAAAGGTAGTCCTTATTCCACATTGATCGAATCAATCCATCCATACAAACCAAAAAAGGAGAGAAGAAAATGAACCGCAAATTTGTAATCATCATCATGGTCCTGGCAGCCTTGTTGCTGACCAGCTGCATGTCAGCCTCTTTCTCGGGTAATTACGTCCTGCAAGCCGGCAAAACGTTACGTGGAAATCTGTTCGTTACCTCAGGCTCAGTAACTCTAGAAGAAAACAGCCGTGTGACCGGAACGATCATGTTGACCAGCGGAGAGCTTCATATTGGTAAGAATGCTCAAGTGGGCGGAGATGTGGTTTTAACCTCCGGAGACCTTTATCTAGCCGATGGAGCGGTAGTTCACGGAGACGTGATCTCCTCCAGCTCAGATATCGGACTACATCAGGCTCCAGGCTCACAAATTGAAGGCAACATCACCTCTGATATCGCTCCATTCATAGGCTCAGTCCTCAGCAAATTGGCCTTACTTTACTGTGTGCTCCCAATCGTGGTTCTCATCGCGCTTATCCTTAGCTTGGGCACCTGGTTGGGGAGACAATCTAAAAAGAGAGTGCAAGTCGTACCAGCGCCTATCACAGAGGGTGCGGAAGATACCAAAACGAAGTTGCAGAATCTCAAGAAAATGCTGGATGAGCATTTGATCACGGAAACCGATTACGAAGCAAAGAAAGCAGACATCCTAGCAAAAATGTGATTGGACCAAGCTCCAGGAGTCCCACTCAGAGCTTGATGCCCATTTCGCTGGAGCCACGAGGGTAGGATTTCCACTAATCACCAGTGGGTAAGGTGGATAACCGGCAAGAGAGCCTATATGGGCAGTCCTAGGGAGATGGCCATTCGGTCACTATTGAATTACGCACATAATACGGAGGATTACTATGAATACCAAGGTTGAATCACAGGAGATAGGAAGCACACCAGATTCGGGTCGACTTCACTACCTCGACTGGCTGCGTGTGCTGGCTATTCTGATGGTTTTCCTTTTCCACGCCGTCCACCCTTTTGATTTCGGTGACTGGCAAGTCAAGAACGTCAACCAAAGCGAGATCCTCACAATCATCCTCCTGCTTCTGTCCATATGGGGGATGCCCTTTTTCTTCCTGGTAGCAGGAGCAGGCAGTTGGTTCGCCTTGAAGAAACGCACGGGTCGCCAGTATCTGTGGGAAAGATTCTATCGCCTGCTCATTCCCTTTATTGTTGGATTCATTCTTTTCTCGCCGATCGAGTACTACTGCGAAAACATGAACAAAATGCAAAGAGGATTACAAACTTCCTTTCAGAGTTTTCTCGCGTCATTCACAGTTTTTAATCCTTTCTTGTTGCGTTTCCCTGGCTTCAGTCCAAGATGGTTGGGTTCAGGGTATCACCTGTGGTTCCTGGGATTTTTATTCTGCTTTGCAGTGATCACGCTACCTGTATTCATGTGGCTGAAAAATAAAACCGGAACGAACTTCATTTCTTGGCTGGCAAAATTGTGTGATCATCGCGGTGGTATTTTATTATTCATCATTCCGATCTCGATCGTAAAGGTGATCCTGACTCCCATCGTTCCTTTGGAACACGATTGGGCGGACTTCATTTTTCTAATGTGCTTTTTTGCCCTGGGATATATCCTGTTTGCTAATGAACGCTTTAACATTGCCATTCGCAGGGACTGGCTGATTTTACTGATCGTTCCGACCGCCATCATATTGGGATTGCTGGGAATGTACCTAGCAAACATCCCGGTAATAGAATGGTCTGAAACACCGGGTATTCCGCAGTTTTATCTACTTCAATTTTTCGTCAGTATCATCGCGGTCGGCTATTCTCTCACAATGCTCTTCGTTGGGATGCGCTTCATGGATTTCAGCAACAAGTGGCTGCGCTATGGACAGGAAGCAGCCCTGCCATTTTTTGTGCTGCATCAGCCGGTGATCATCGTGATCGCTTTCTTTGTTGTGCAGTGGGAAGCTGGTATCTTATTAAAATTACCGGTTGTTGTCCTGAGCTCCTTTGTAGTCTCTATCGGTCTCTATAAACTGATCATCCGGCGGGTCCCGCTACTCCGGCTGGCGTTTGGGATGAAATCCAAAAGCTTAAAAAAGAATCAACCAGCCGGGATTGGGTGATAGATAACAAACACGGAGGTATCTATGCGCACGCGCACGATTGTTATCGGGCTTTCATTCGTAGTCATTTTGATTGTTTTGGCAATTGTGTTCATTCCCCAGATGCTTAAAACAGAACGGGGTTCCAGCCAAACCTACTTTCCTACCATAGGTTGGCGAACCAACACACCTGAGGAACAAGGCTTCGACTCCAATAAACTTGCAGAAGGGTTGCAGGCCTTACAGCGAAACAACATTAATATCGACAGCCTGCTGATCATCCGCAACGGTTATGTGATCTTAGATGCCTACTTCTACCCATACGATAACTCGATACCGCATAAACTGGCATCTGTGACCAAAAGCTTCACTACCACCCTGATTGGGATCGCGGTCAACCAGGGTAAAATCCAGCTTGACCAGCCGATAATCTCTTTCTTTCCCGATCGCACCATCGCCAACCTGGATGCGCGTAAAGAGAGTATCACCGTCAGGCATCTGATAAGCAATATGAACGGATTTGAATCAGGCTGCCTGACCGGGGACGAGTCAACCCTCAACACCATGCGATCCAATCCAGATTGGGTGCAGGCTGCGCTCGACCGAAAGGTGGTCGAGGAACCGGGGACCAGATTCTGTTATGACAGTCCTGGCATGCATTTGCTCTCGGCAATCCTGCAGGCAGCAACCGGAATGACAGAGCTCGATTTCGCCCGGCAAAACCTTTTTGAGCCCTTGGGTATCAATGAGGTGTTTTGGCAATCAGACCCCCAGGGTTACACGCATGGCTGGGGCGACTTATTTCTGAAACCGCGCGACGCAGCCAAGATTGGATATTTATGGCTTAATAATGGTATGTGGGATGGCAAGCAGATTGTTTCTGAAGCCTGGGTAGCAGACTCGGTCCAATCGCATAGCCGAGGTGGAATGGACGATTACGGATATGGTTGGTGGGTTTCAGAAGACAGTTACTATGCGTTCGGTCGTGGCGGACAAAACGTCAAGATATATCCTGCTTATAACATGATTATAGTCACGACTGCCAGCGGTATGGATTACGACCAAATCAGTACCTTGCTGATTGCAGCCTTCATTGATCCAAACAAACCATTACCTGCAAATCTGACGAGTGTGGCGAAACTGGAAACAACAGTGACAGCAGTAGACCAAGCTCCACAGCCCTGGCCGATTGGTGCTCTACCAGATAACGCAGGTGCGATTTCGGGTAAGACCTATGTATTTGGGCCAAATATAGTTGAGGTGGCAACACTTCGCCTCGAGTTCAGCGACAACACAGAGGCCAAACTATATATGAACCTTGAAGGACGGGATGTAATCTGGCCAATTGGTCTGGATGGGAATTACCGCCTGGAACCTGAAGGTCTGGCATTGCGTGGCTACTGGGATGATCCCCAGACGTTCGTACTTGATATCTTCGAAGACGGATTGAGTACTTTCACATTACATTTCGAGGATGACCATGTAATATTAGACGCTCATGGTTTGAAGTTTGAAGGTCAGGTAGAAAATCCTTAATATTCCATGCTGATCTTTATCACTCAGGGTGAACCAATAAGAAAAGACCGCCCACTCCTGCATGCACACGCCGCACTTCCAAGACCGAAGATCAGGTGGGTTGTGGCTAAAAAATAACCTATTCATGAAGGAGGTTTGAAATGCGCAAGCGAATTATCAAGAAGCTCACATGGACCCTGATTGTCCTGGCCGGCATAATCATTCTGGCTTTAGCTGCTGCTTTGCTGACCTATCCACCTGTATATGTATTCCGTGTCATTGCCTGGGGGAATTCGGATGCGTTCGATTGGCAGAAATTTCCAGAACACCATCTGGAAGCCGCTCCAGTGCGATTCACATTCGATGAAGCACCGGATGATCGGGTGGCCACCCTCTTCGCTCAGCTTGCGGGAGTTGATCATTGGGAGGCCTTTCTGGAGGCAAACCATACCCAGGCATTCATCGTCATCCAAAACGGAACTGTCCTTTATGAGAAGTACTTCAACGATACTCAACGCGATACGATTGTTACGTCTTTTTCAGCAGCGAAGTCCTTCACGTCCGCATTAATTGGGATTGCCATCGATGAAGGGTATATCCATAGCGTCACTGACCCAATCACAGACTACTTGCCCGAATTGGCGGTGAGAGACCCGCGCTTTGAGAATATTACCATTCGCGATCTCCTCAGGATGTCCTCCGGTCTCGAGTACAAAGAAAATCGCTTTCCAGGATTGAATGGCGATGATGCATTGACTACATATTATCCAGACCAACGCCAGCTCGCCCTTCAAAACACGAAAATTATAGACCTGCCTGGGGAGTATTTTTTATATAACAAGTACCATCCTCAGCTGTTGGGTATGATCCTCGAGCGCACCACTGGGTACTCAGTCACCGAGTACTTGCAGAGGATGATCTGGGATCCGCTTGGGATGGAGTTTGGTGGCTCTTGGAGCATCGACAGCGAAACCAGCGACTTTGAAAAGATGGAAACCGGAGTCAATGCACGCGCGATTGACTTCGCCAAGTTCGGGCAGCTGTTTCTTAATGGGGGTACCTGGAACGGCCAGCCAGTGATTTCGCAAGCCTGGGTGGCAGAGTCGACGAAACCTTACCTCCCCTCTGACTATTCGGCGTACTACCCCGCTGACTGGTTCTCAGGTTTGCCCAGACAGGGGTACTATCAGTATATGTGGTGGGGAACAGCGGTAGATCCGGAGAGCTATGATTTCATGGCAGCTGGTGACAGAGGGCAATTCATCTATGTCTCTCCTCGCAATGCGCTCGTGATCATCCGAAATGGTATTGATTATGGAATCACCTTCGATGCCTGGTTTGGCCTGTTTTACAGATTCGCCAGTGAGTATTGACCAGACCCTGCTCCATTGGACGCACCCGAGCTGTGCCAGTTGCTAAATTAGGGGGGAGTATCGCTCCGCCCTATGAGATCGCGGTAAATTTCAAGCGATATGGTCGAAATGAAAGTAGGGGCAAGCTTATCCATTCGAATACAGGCATCCTACTAGATGCCTGATATCGTGCCCTTACAAAGGCCACCAACTTGGGTATCAGCTGGAATACATTACCTTATTGAAGAAAACCTGCTACTATGAGTGTCTGATGTTTAAGTATTCGCTGGTAGAAGTATCTTTCCCTGTGCCATGTGGTCTTCCATCAGGCAACGTGTGTGTTCGATCATCCCATCCAGCAATCCCTCTCCCATCTGAGCCAGGTCATCGGTCGTCAGCGGGTTTGAGAATGTGAGCCGGGGATTGACAGTTATCGAGTTCGGGAAAATCATCTGCTGGATAACCTGCAGGAATTCGGCTACACTGCGCTGCTTGTGGTCATCCCCCATCAGACGTACGAATGGATTCCAGCGCCAACGGGCAGATAAGACTCCACTGACTACTGTCAGCAACACACGGGTCTGCGGGACGTGACGTAATATCACTTCGACGCTAGGAGACCATTTACCAAGGTCATTGGCCGCGTCAGGGGAAAGCGCCGGATCAGGGTCGATGCGACCACTGGGGAAGATCAATACTGCTCCCCCATCCTTGAGGTGTCGGATGACGGCGCGTACCACCATCATGCGTTCATGGACATCCAGAGTGGTATAGATCAGGTGATTGGCTGCATTACGGAGTCCTTGCACAAAAGGAACTCCAGTGGCGACGATCTTTAAATCAGGGCGGGGGATATTAGCGGCGATGACGATTGAGTCACACGCGCCAGGGTGGTTGGAAGTGATCAACAAGGGTCCTTCATGCGGGATGTTCTCCACATTATGCGCTTCGAATGCCTGGGCGAACACAGGCAATATGCGCAGAGCAGCTTCTCGAAAGCCATATTCTGCTACGTAGAGGTCAAATGTATACGCCACCTGGGCAAAGCGATGCGTGGGTAGCCTAAAGAATGGACCAAAGGTCCGTCGTAATAAGGACTGGCGAGATTGTTTAAAAAGTCTAAAAATCTCATCCGTGATGTATTGGGTCAGAGATTCAACATCAGTAATTTTATCCATAGCTTATACCTAAAGTGCCATGATGAATTATAAATGCATTGCACTAAGCACTATTTTATGCCAAATGCAGAAAAAATCAAATCCTGCCTGTATATAAGTATCTACGTTTCGTGGCTTTTTTGGTTACTCAGAATGAAGTGGAAATCTCTTGGCCAATAATTAGCCCGCAATTCTGAATTGCTTGCGTGCTGATATGGCCATTATACCTTTTTGAGAATCTTCACCCAACAGTCCGGGAAAAAATCTTATCTCCCCGAAACCACTCGTGGTTAAAAGCGAGCAGTACTCATCATTTCGATACGCTTGCATCGTCTGGGAATATTGAGTCACCTGACCAGAGCCTGCATCGATGGCAAAATAACGGATAGTGGTTGTATGAAAGTGCTCATTCCAGAAGTTCTCCTGCAAGACTACATGCGGTTGCTCGGAAAATAAGCCACCTATGGTTGCATACCAGGAAGCTGGTTTCTCCCCCAATTGTTGAATTATATGAAATGGATGTGGCTCCAAAAGCAACCAACCACCAGGTTCAAGCACCTGCCATGCTTTGTCTATTATGATTTTCGCATCTGTTGGACTGAAGACGTTAAATTCTCCGTAAATGAGCATAATCAGTCCCATGCCACAGGGAAATTCTGCCTGGCGGATATCCCGACAGGCATAGGTACAGGGCAGATTGTCGCGATGGGCGATCTCAATGGCATATTCGATAGACGCAGGAGAATAATCGATCCCATGCATGGTATGACCCCGTCGAGCTAGGCGTTCAGCGTACAATCCTGGTCCACAACCCAGGTCGAGGATAGTGGTTGGCTTGTTTGCGAGTATTGTGCTATCGATCCATTCCACCTGTCGGTCGATCGTCTCGAAGCGCCTGGAGGCTGCATCATGCGCCTGGGAGAGATGCTCCAGCAACATTCGCCGGGAAAACCCAGGCTCATTCCAGGGGATATTATCGCCCTCCGCCCATGGTGAAGGAGGGTTGACTCTATTTATAAGATCAGCCAATTGCATAACAATAATTCCTATCCACCGCGCAACCTGGTTGGTTTGATGGTGATCTCCATGGAATATTCCGCCACCAGCTGATCAATGGTCAAGCTCATCTTTGGGACATATTTGGAATATTTCTTTTCGTAACCAGGGTGGGGACTCAAATTATTAGGTTTTAGCTGAGCTTCCCCCAGGATGACCACTACATTATGACCCAATACATCTGCCCCGTCTAGATTGAGTGTAACCCTGGTGTTATGTTGGATATTGCGGATGCGGTATGAACCAGGCTGGCTGTATAGAGTGATGGCTTCACCATCCCAGTAAAACCAAACCGGATTGGGCTGTGCAACGCCATCGGGAGTGACCGTGGTCAACCAAATAACTTCTTCGTCCTTAAACCGTTGATCCACACGTTGCCTGAACTCAGTTGTCATGTCGATCATGATTCCTCATCGGATCCTATTAAAATAGATAACCCTTTGATAAATTATATCTTGACACCTCCACATGCGCCTTCAAGAGTGATGACCAATATCCACCACAATGGTTCCGCCCGGTACCATAACTACCGACAAAGCTCAGCTCAATCTGCAGACCGAGTCGTCCTCAGAGGTGAACCCCACCGACAAGGTATAAAGTAAGCACACAAAGGATTGACCGAGGCTCTCTGAACCTGTAGCAAACGAGAAATTAGATCTATCGAAGGGCTAATATGCAAGCTATCTATTTTTGATGTAGAGCTGTCAAGGTAATGTACTAACCAGGGCTCATGTTACAATTTATCCAATAATCAGAATTGACCAAAGATAAATTGGGTACCTAATTTATGCCGACGTCTAGAGGAATGCAAGTGTGGGCAACCATAGCAACTTTCTAACGAAGCTTTTTACCAAAAATAAGCCGATCGTTATTATTTTAGCGATCATAGCGGTCGGATTGGCAGCATTCCTGGTGCTATGGCTTAATCTGTCGTGGAGACCTGACGTCTCGCAATTACCCCCCGATAGCGGTTTCTATGCCTATTATGGTAAAGCTATCTTGCATGGGCAAATCCCTTACCGCGATGTGTGGGATGACAAACCGCCTCTTGGTTATTATCTGGATGCATTGGGTTTGTTCATCTTCGGGCAGACACCCTGGGGGGTTTGGTGGTCGAGTATCGTGTGGATATTGGGTTGCATAATACTCCTCTTCCAGGTTATCAAGAAACTATTTGGGGTTATCGCTGCCGGGGTTACCAGCACCATATTGCTGGTGGCGCTGATGAATCCCCAAATCTTCCAGGGCGGTAATTTGATGGAGGTTTATGGTCTGGCGCCACAAATAGGCATCATCGGGATCACCTATTTGTTTTTCAAAAATCAACGGAAACTACCCTTCGCTGTGTTGGTGGGGGTGTTAACCGCCTGTGCATTTTTGATCAAGCAGCCTACGATCATGCTGGGGTGTTCATCTTTATTATTGATGTTAGTTAGCTCTGTCTCTGAATGGAAAATCCGGGAGGCCTTCAGGACAGGGTTGGGATTTTTATTAGGGTTCGTCAGCCTGGTGGCGGTGGTTTCGGTTTATTGGTTGAGCGTGGGAGCTTTGGGTATTTATTTGGACGGCGCGTTTTTACAGGGATTTTCTTTCATCGGCGGTTCAGAAAGTAGTCTCAGGGAAAATTTCTTTTATACACTGGTAAATGTATTACCCAAATTATCTTTTGGCTGGCTCTATGTGATCGCGATGGTAAGCGGAGGTTTATTCCTGTTAGAGAAGCTCTATCAAGTTTGGGTAAAACCTGTCTTGAAAGAACGCGTGTCGTGGATTGAGTGGGTCTTAATAGTGGTGCTTCTTTTATTCCCCATGCCGGCTAAGCGTTTGTGGCCTCACTCATATTTTGGAAAATTCTGGCTGTTTTCCATATTTTCGCTTGGCCTTTATTTCTTGGTGAAGTTCTACCGGTTGCGGTTAAAACCTGTTATTCAGCAGGTTTTCTCTCCAACTGAATGGACGTGGCTGATCGCGGTGGTAGCACTCCCTCTAGAGGTATTAATGGCTTCTTTGGGTGGAAGATATTTCGGGCATTATTTCGTTACAATGATTCCTGCGATGACATTAGCCATTGCGTATCCCATCTGGAGAGTGGCGTCTGTATCGAGAGAATCCGAAAAACCAATCGGCATGTTGCTCCGAAATATGGTGTATCTGATATTGATGATCAGCACCCTGGTATGGGGTGCGACCTCACTTGCCCGTGATTTGCCTTCAGCCATGTATACCAATGACGTCGCAGGAATTTTCAAAGGCCAAGTTTATTTAAACGACCTGGAGCAATATATCGTTCAAACCACCCAATCCGATGATGAAGTGCTGGTCTGGCATATTCATCTTGGGATCAATTTTGTCACTGATAGAAAAGCGCCATCTCGATTTTTATACCCCCTCAATCTGTTCATTCCCCCCAGTGAAGGGAACACCCGTCTCAGAGAATATATCGATGATCTTGAAGATAATCCACCGGAGCTGATTGTGGTTCAAAGAATATCTTCATTGGCTCTTCCATTCGTGGACCAGCCGTTTGATCAGCTGTGTAAAACGTATTGCACACCAGAATTTGTACAGGCGCTTGAAGTACCCCAGATTCAACAGGAATGGCTCAGGTTTCAACAATTTTTTCTTAGCCATTATGTCCTGGACAATAGAATCTATGATTGGATCGTCTACCGCAAGCTACCCTGATTCGACACGATGAGCTAAAGCAATGCAGTGATTTTTCTGTCGATGGTATGAATCACGCATAACAAAAGTAAGCTACTTGATGCCCACCCATTGTATCTAAATTGGACTATTATTGGCAACCGACAACCGGCTCCTATCAGGATCATTCCATCCAAAACCTGCATCGAGTTACTAAAGCGGTTCCCAAGCTGGTTCATGAGCAATTGACCCACCAAGCAAGAATAGCTGACAGCGTACCTGTGAGCTACGTAGCCCAAAACACAACCACATCTTGCTATGCCAGTCTGATCCCGATTTCCGGAGCATTGAAATGGAACGCGAGCAATCGATCACGCGAACCGATGTAGATACAAGATGGGAAATTGGACTTCATGAAAGACTATTATCTTTGGTCAATAATTTACAAGGGCAATATAGCATTATGATATCTACCCTAAAGCTCATGTTACAATACGAAAATTGTTCAGGATCAATCGATGAAGGGTCGAATTCCTGCTTAGCAAGATCAGTTTAGGAACAAATGTGTGGTCACCCCTAAAAGCATCATTAGCCAGCTTTTTTCCAAAAATAAGCCGATCATTGTAGTATCAACGATCCTGGCTGTGGGTTTGGCAGCGTTTTTGGTGATCTGGTTAAATCTGTCGTGGAGACCTGACGTCTCGCAATTGCCACCTGATAGCGGTTTCTATGCCTATTATGGTAAAGCCATCTTGAATGGGCAGATCCCCTACCGCGATTTATGGGATAACAAACCTCCTCTCGGTTATTATCTGAATGCACTGGGTTTGTTCGTTTTTGGGCAGACACCCTGGGGGGTTTGGTGGTCGAGTGTCGTGTGGATATTGGGGTGCATGATACTTTTATTCCTGGTGACCAAGAAACTATTTGGAGGGATAGCCGCCGGGGTTGCCAGCACCATATTGTTGGTGGCGCTGATGAATCCGCAGATATTCCAAGGCGGGAACTTGACAGAGGTTTTTGCTCTGGTACCGCAGATAGGCATCATCGGGATCAGCTATTTATTTTTTACGCATCACCGGAAACCCTGGTTTGCGGTGCTGGTGGGGGGTTTAACTGCCTGTGCATTTTTGACCAAGCAGTCCACGATCGTGCTGGGGTGTTCATCAATACTATTGATGACGATAATCTCCATCAGCGAATGGAAAATCCGGGAGGCCTTCAAAACAGGGTTGGGGTTTGTATTGGGATTCATTGGCTTAGTGGCGGCGGTTTCGATATACTGGCTGTGGGTCGGTGCGTTGGGTGATTTGGTGGACGGCGTTTTTTTACAGGGCTTTTCTTCTACTGGTGGAATCCTAACCACATTCAGGTATTACTTCCTATATGCAATGGGTAGCATATTGCCCAATCTTTATATAGGCAAGCTATACCTGATAGCCATCCTGGCTGGTGGTTTCTTCTTGCTCGAGAAACTCTACCTATTATGGTTAAAACCCGTCCTGAAAGAACACCTATCATGGATTGAGTGGGGCTTGCTTGCCGTATTAGTCTTGTTCCCCCTCTTCGCCAGGCGTCTACGGCCAAACTTATATTTTGGCATATTCTGGGTGATTTCCATTTTTTCGCTTGGTCTTTATTTCTTGGTGAAGTTCTACCGTTTACGACCAAAACCCGTCTTTCAACGTGTTTTTACTCCGGTTGAATGGACATGGCTGATTGCGGTGGTAGCACTCCCTCTAGAGGTATTAATGGCTTCGCTGGGCGGAAGATATTACGGGCATTACTTCATTACGATCTTGCCCGCGGTGATCTTAGCCATCGCTTATCCCATCTGGAGAGTGGTGTCATTTTCGAGAGAATCCTTGAAATCAAAAGGCACAATGGTCCGAATTGTGGTGTACACGATAATGATGATCAGCACTGTAGTGTGGGGGGTTACTTCTATGATCCGAGATCTGCCTCCAGCCATGTACACCAATGATGTTGCAGGAATTTTCAAAGGTCAAATCCCTTTAAACGAGCTGGAGCAATATATCGTCCAAACCACCCAACCCGATGATGAAGTGTTGGTATGGCATATACATCTTGGTATCAATTTTGTCACTAATAGAAAGGCACCTTCTCGATTTTTACATCCTCTGCTTCTGTTCATTCCCCCGAAAGAAGGGAACACTAAGCTCGCACAATATGTCAATGAGCTCGAAAATCACCCACCAGAATTGATCGTAGTTCAGAAAGTATCTTCGTTGGGTCTTCCATTTGTAAATCAGCCCGTTGATCAGTTATGTAAAACCGGCTGCTACCCTGATTTTGAACAAGCCCTCAAGGTACCCCAGATTCATCAGGAATGGCTCAGGTTTCAGCAATTTTTTGATAACCATTATGCACCAGACACGGAGATTTACGATTGGATAGTTTATCGCAAGCTACCCTGAAGCGATAATAAACTTATCAAAGACGGTAAATGATAAAAATGAAGGCGTAGGTCGCGCACAAACCGAGAGGATTGGACGATGCTCGCCCTCTATTTTTATCCAATGATATGGGTAATGAGTACGCGCAGGCCGATACCAATCAGGATAATTCCCCCCAATATTTCCATCGATTTGCCAAAGCGTAACCCAAGCTGGTTCCCGAGCAACAGACCCACCAGTGAGAGTATAGCTGACACCCCGCCTATGAGCAGCGCAGCCCAAAACACATTTACATCCAGCAACGCCAGGCTGAGCCCAACTGCCAGGGCATCAATGCTGGTGGCGACGCTTAACATCACCAGGGTCATGCCACGCGAGGGGTCGGGGATAGATGGTTCTTGCCCCGGCTTTCGCAAGCCACCCAGGATCATGCGCGCACCCACAAATACCAATAACCCAAACGCCACCCAATGATCCACACTGGCAATGTAGGAGACCACAGTCTTGCCTGCTAGCCAACCCAACAGAGTCATCCCACCCTGAAACAGACCAAAGTGAAAAAACAGGCGAAAGGTAGGGCGCAGTCCCACAGCGGTGCCTGCGGTTCCCACGCCTAACGATACAGCGAAGCAATCCATGGCTAAACCTATGGCGATGAGGAAGATGGTCCAGAATGGCATAATATTCCTACAGGGGGAGGATTATAACATGCGGAATATATAGCTTTTTGGATTTCGCTAATTGCTGAAATCGAATTACTTCGTCGCATCAACAGGGTGTAAATTTATACATTAAGGAACGCTTGTCAAAAATACCTTCCCAAATTATGGTATGCTTATATTTCCTAATATTTTAGTGTTTGCGAACACGAATATATATCTTCACCAATTGCCCTTAGCCACGAGGAAAAGCCTTCATGACCGATGTAACTCCCAGCATCACCCGTAATTCCACCGTCAGCTTGCGGGAGGTTAATGCCGAAACTGTGCGAATAATCTGCCGATTAGACGTCAGCGATGAACAGAAGCACTTCGTTGCTCCCAATGCAGTATCCATCGCCCAGGCATATTTCGAGCCCAAAGCCTGGTTCCGCGCCATTTACGCCGATGAAATCCCGGTAGGTTTCCTGATGCTTTACGATGACCCGGAAGAACCACATTACTTCCTATGGCGCTACATGATCGACGCCCGCTACCAAAAAATGGGTTTTGGCAAGCGGGCAATGGACCTGCTGTTAAAATACGTCTGCACCCGCCCAGGTGCGGGTGAGCTTTCCATGAGCTGCCATCCGGGTGAGGATGGTCCCGAGCCATTCTACCGGAAGTATGGCTTTGCACTCACCGGAAGGATGTTCGGAGATGAAGCCGAGATGCGCATTGATTTGTGAAGGTGGATTAATATAATTGGGACAGAATCATACTTATAGCCGGGTGATTCCATGAAGTTATGGTTGGCTAAAATCCAAGCGTAATATCCCTCTGTAATCCCCGTGAAAGCCGTCATAACGACCCAGCAACCCAGCAGGACCCGATAGCCACGAAACACTCAGCCATATACCGTCCTTTGGGCGGGGTAGACCCTCACCATTGGGGAAGCTGTAGGTAGTATAGGGATCCACGGTGACCGAGGATCGAATCCCTCCCGGATCCTGAATTGTGATGGTCTGTCCCGATACAGCGAGTACTTTACCAACCGCGCTCACGCCATCCGGGGGAGCCATCCTGGCAGGAGGATCTACCAGGATGTTATCAGCATAAACGGTATGCGAACCGGCATCAAAACCCCAGACCCATAAGGTATCACTCATTGAGAGCAGTGCCGGACCAGGGTCAACCCAGAAGCGGGTATAGTTCCACTGAGGTGTCTTGACGCCAGTATGGGGATTGGTAACATAAAGCTGCTGACCGTTATCATCGAGCGCAGGGTAACGATATTCTCCCAGACCAATGTACATCCAATCCGCTCCAAGCCAATCATCCCCGACCAGCCGGGTGAGATATCGCAGCCAGATTGGCCCGCGGTCAGGATTTGGACTAACGATTAGCGCAGATCTTGCAGACTTGGGTTTAGTAGGATGATTAGATGGCACCAGACCAGTCCACCTGATGGGATACACAGGATAATCAACTGACGCAGGGAATATTCCTATGATTAAAACCACGGGCAGGAGCATCTGTATGGATGCTCGAATACCCCGACGGATCATGGAATAGATCATTAGATTCTCCGACGATGCTGCTATTGTTCAGCGCCAGAAGTCTGAAGCAACCACCACAGGCAAATACTGCCTCACTTCTTCAAATTCTGGAGTAAGTGGAGGTAATTGATGATATCTTCCCGGCTGAGCATGCCTTCGATCTGACCATTCTCCATGACTGGCATCTGGTTTACCCCATCGGTGCCCATTTGTGCCAGGGCTTGCTCCAGACCTACTTTGGGGCCCGTACGCTTCACTTGATTCATGGGCGTCATCACCTCAGAGGCAATGGTGGAACCCCAACGATCCCGAGGTATCTGACGAATATTGTGCAAGGTGAGCAACCCTACCGGTTGTTCACCACGCATCATCACCAGGCAACGCTGGCCTTTATCGAGGATAAATTCGTCTACCAGTTCTTGTAGGGTAAGATCCGCAGGAGCTTGGACACAGGTTCGACTCATCACCTGATCCACTGTATGCCCTTCCAATAAAGTGTGGATACGCTGCTGTTGTACCTGCCCCACCACTGCGTTCTCGAGGAACCAGCCAATGAAGGCGATCCACAGACCATTGGCCCAATTCCCCTGAAAGAGCTGCCAAACACCCAACAGGATAAACAGGAAGGCAATGCCATGACCCAATAGGCTGGCGATCTCAGTTGCACGACGAAGGTTATGGGTAATGCCCCAAACGATCGCACGAAATACCCTACCTCCATCCAATGGGAAACCCGGGATCAGGTTGAAAACGGCTAAAGTGCCATTGATCACCGCTAGATATTTGGTTATCGCGAAGACCGGCTCAATGCCTTTAAATACAATTTCCAGAACGTAAAATATGGCTGCCAGGATGATACTGGTCAAAGGTCCGGCAAAAGCAATCACGAATTCAGATAATGCATTTGTGGGCTCAGAAGTGATCTCAGAAATTCCCCCAAAGATGTACAAGGTGATGCTTTTCACCGGCAATTTATAACGCAATGCCACGATCGAATGACCCAGTTCATGCAGCACGACACTTATAAAAAACAGGATGGATGTGACTGCGGCGACTGACCAATCTTGCAGTTTGGTCCATTGCTTAAATTCCGTCGGGAAGTAGCTGATTGCCAGTGCCCAGGTGATCAGCGCAAAAACCAGGAACCAGGATCGGTCAAGGCCAATTGGGATGCCGAAAATTCGAACCAGGTTTATCGTGTTATTCTTCATAATCTACCTCTCAATGCTTCGTCTCAATATACAGGTGAAAAGGCATAAATTAATATCGAGGTGAGCATTCGATCCGATCTAGTCAGAAGGTTTTATTAATTGGATTAGTCTAGCAGAATAACATAATTTACTGAATAAGATAAACATCACCACAATGGACATAAAGGATATTAATGGATAAATTATAAAGGGCTCCAAGGTAAAAAGATATCCATAAAGCTTAGGTATTATTAAAAGCCCCTAAAGCGTGATCACCTTGGCAGCCAAACGTTGAGCTTCAAGGATGTCGCCCATTCCTCCAATAATACCCACTTTCACCTGATCGGTGAGCTCGAAATAATTCAGGCAAGTGGAACACAGGATAAGACGCACGCCCTTCTTCTCCAGCGATTGTAACGTCTCCAACACAGGTGAGCCTTCCACAACTAAATGCACGCCCTCCGTATAAAAGCACATCGCTCCAGGCAGTATATTATGTTCATCGAGCAGCTTAAGATAGGTATCAATAAGCTTGTATTGTAAAACCTGATCTGCTTCACCCATGCCATTGCGGGTGATGAGAATTACCAAATCAGAATCAGACATTTAGACCTCCAAACTTCATTAATCATTCTTACGATAGATATCAATATTTAGATTTCCAGTATAGATGATAAGGGCTGCGAAAATCGATGGGTAGGTCATAAACTGATCATTAACCACCCATCTGGATGCCATTGGATATCAAATATTGGGTCACACTCTCAAAATCCGTTAACCCCTCATCAATAAAGGCTTTATAGATGTAATAACCACTATACATGGGTGTGCGCTTTTGGGAGGTCATCACAGAGAGCTTATAACGTATGATCTGCTCGCGTAGAACGGGGGTCATATTCACCTGGAAGTGGTGCATGTCTGCCATCTTGTTCATGATGATCTGTTCCTCCAGAGACCAGATGTCGATCTTCCAGGGTCGATCCCACTCCCCATATTTCACACGTGGTTTCAAGTACAAGCCCTCTGGCATACGCACGGGATCATCTGCCCTCTCAAACACTACCTGCGTAACCAGCTCACAGCTTGCGACCTGAGCCCCAATCTCAAATAATTGCTCTATGCTGACTTTCGTGATGTATAGGTCAATATCAGGATAGACCATCACATCCAGGAAGTAACTGCCACTTGGGAAGACCTTCCCATATGGACGCAGGATGTCATTTAACCTGATCAACCCCATGATGACATCCGCTTCCTGTCGTAACTTGAGCGCGCGTTCAAGAGGTAACATTTCTCAAAACCACTCTAATGCAATCATCCCCGATCTGGCAGGTTAATATTGGGGTAATTATATCCTGTCGAGATGTGAAGGATTTGTGAAGGTTATTTTCTAGCCATATCATTATCACTTCACCGCCGTCATAATGAGCAGATACGTGAAACACAACACAACCCATCTTACCTCTTGAAAGGAACAAAAAATGAAAAAACTTACAGTTTTAACCCTTGTTGTAATCATGTTAGCCATATCGGTAGTACCTGCATTCGCAGCAGGCGGACCTCCGGAAAATCGTGGAACCGCAAGCAGCAATTGTAACGGCAACCAGGTTGGTATTGGTGCAGGCAATCAGAACAGTTATGGCGCTGGTAACCAGGTAGGTATTGGTGCCAGGAACAAGGTTGGTTTTGGCGTCCGCATCCCGTATGCATTATCGGGTACGATCTCTGCCATCGATCCGGTTGCAAAAACCGTAACCGTAACTGTCGTATGTGGCAACCTCCTGGCAAACCCCTCCATCGGTCAGGATGTGACCCTATTGAGCAGTGATTCCACGCGTTTCTTGCTACGTAATGCAGATGAAACCGCAACCCCAATCACCTTTGATGACCTGGCTCTGGGTCAAAATATCAGCAGCCATGGGACTCTGGTGGATGATATTTGGACTGCCACACGAATCACTTCCGGTGCTTTACTGACCTGCCAACTGTAATTTTTAATCAACACCTGTTTTCTACCAACATTGTGAGCACTACTCACAATGCTGGTTTATTTTTAATTCAAAAAGAACAGATAGTAACAGAATCGATTGCGCCGGCAAGCGAGTTGTCAACTATACCCAACCCGGGTCGAGGAAGAAATGATGGTTAGTCAATAATCTATTTCCCGGGTTGATAAAATCACAACGATCGTTGGTTTTATCGACTATGATATAGTTACCTGTATTCAAAATTTAAGTTTAGACTATAGTAAATAAATGGATCCAAATATCACTTCCTTTCTGCTGACCCAAGGTGGACCCGTGCTGCGCTGGCTCACAGCTACGGAATTAATATCCGATGATCCAAGCTTAGACCGAGTAGTGCTGCTCTCAGACCTGTTGGCATGCGCGGAAGTGCACCAGTGGCTCGATCTGCTGGGCAGCGGTCCAGTCCATCACTCAAAGGATTCCTCTGCAGAGAACACATTAGCCAAACTGTGCGAATACGGGCTGCGAGCCGGGATGACCAAGTTAGATGAATGCACTCTGCCGTACTGTGCCGTAGGAGAAGAGGAACGGTATCACAAAGAAGCGCTGATCATTGTGCCGTTCCTGGTACGTGCTGGGTACGCAACCGATCCACGTGTGGCTTGTTGGATGGCGCAACGTATCGAAATATTGTACAAACAGGCCTGCCTTGGCGACTATGATTTTTATATGAATGAAACTGAGCGCCAATACCTGCCAGCGGCTCAGAAAACCATTCACGGAAGCCCAAAGCTTTTTTACCAGCCACGCTTCAACAACCATTGGGGAGTGCTGGGCTTACCCACCTGCTACGATCTATACGCATTGGCCTATCTGCCCAAGGAGGATCAACCCACCCGCCAAAAAGTCGAGGCGATCGTCGCATATTTGCTGCATCCAGCTTTCCAGGAGACCCCAGGTGGTTACATCTGGAACTCACATCTACATCGTCCATATGCCGCTGGAAGAGTCTTCCTGGCATGTTTACCACAAAAGAACGAACGCAATAAGCTGGTCCTATTCCTGGAAATGATGGCACACTTCGAGTGTGGAAAATCCAGCGCCTGGTTCCGCCAAGGCATGGCTCATTTGGAAACTTTCCGTATGGATGGCGGAACATACCGTTTCCCGCGCGAGTATCTCAACGAAAAGTCCAGCTACTATCTCTATGCTGGGATGCACATGGGCTTGGGTGAATTCCCCCGCAATGATCGCTCCCTTGAGCTAGAATCGACTTTCCGGATGGCAAGACTAAAAAAACTGGCTTTCTAGTTTTGATTATAAGACTTAATAAATAAATATAACCTCGTCAGGCTGAGTGAAACCATTGTTTTATACATCAATATATATCTTCTGTTTTCTTCGATGTGCATCAGTGTGAACTTGCGGTTGCAGGATTATCCCACAGCGGAACAAGCTTCAGGATCCAGCGGGTCATATAAACCCCGAAGAACGATGAGCCTGCGGTCACCGGGATCATGACCAGCCAGGCGCGCCAATCGAGGGCGACAACTCCAAACAGATTCCGCAGGGGAGTATATAGCGCCAGGAGCTGTAAACCTACAGCTACAGCATAGCTTACCAACAGTGCCCGATTCGACCAAATGGACAAGTCATCTAGCTGGCGCACCACCATGAGGCGCGTAAAAGCGTGCAGGACGATACTGGTGAACAACATGCTGCGGGCATAGGTTAACCCCCCAAATTGCAATCCCACCCAGAAAATCAAAACATAGGCTATCAGTGTGCGGAAGATGCTTCCGACAATGGTGGCATAAATGGCTTTGTTCATGATAGGCTCATCGTGCCGGCGAGGGCGGCGGTTCATCACATGGCCGACCGCTGGGTCTGCGGCCAGTGCACTGGCAGGTACCAGATCGGTGACCACATTCACCCAGAGTAACATGATGGCAGACAATGGAAAGTAGCCAGCTATGGAAAGCATCAGCACCACGAATACCTCACCCAGGCTGGTGCTGAGCAGGTAATTGGTGAACTTGCGGATATTATCAAAAATGCGCCGCCCTTCGGCAATAGCGACTACAATGGTAGCAAAGTTATCATCCAGCAGCACCATCTCGGCTGATTCTTTGGCAATATCGGTGCCACGCAAGCCCATCGCCACACCAACGTCGGATTGTTTTAGCGCCGTGGCATCATTCACCCCATCCCCGGTCATGGCAACGAAGTGACCCCCTTGCTGCAGCTCTTGAAGGATCACCTGCTTCACTTGCGGTGTGGCACGCGCAATGATATCCACATCCTTGACCTTCTCATAAAGCTCAGAATTGCTTAGCCCGGTCATATCGCGGGCATCGACAACATTCTGTCCGATTCCCAGCCTGCCAGCGACGGCCTGGGCTGTCAGTCCATTATCACCAGTGATCATCACCACGCGGATCCCTGCCGCATGTGCTTTGGCAATTGCACCGTCAGCCTGAGGACGCGGAGGATCCATCAGCACCAACAAACCCATAAATGTCATTCCCAGCTCAACCTGTTCATTAGCATCAGAGGATGGTAGCTGCTTGCTTGCCAATCCAAGCACATACATCCCTTCGCCTTGTAGCTTTTGGATGGTCTGCCGTATGGTTTGACAACGGTAATCTGCCATGGGGTATGGTTGCCCATTTTCCTCGCATTGTGAGCAATGGTTCAGTACGACCCCTGGAGCCCCCTTAGTGATGGCGACTGTACCCCCATCCATCTGGTGCAGTGTGGTCATCATTTTCCGCTCAGAGCTGAATGGGATTAGATTCACCAGAGGATGAGCCGTACGAACCTGATCGACATCCATTCCAGCTTCCTGAGCAGCTCTCAGTAAGGCTGTATCCACAGGATCACCCAATATCTTTAGCTCGGGATCAGCCAAAATCGTGGCTTCATTGCATAAAACAGCTGCTTGAAGCAGCTTGTGGATTTCACCATCCGAACCGAAACCATTCGGAAGGCTCACCAGCTGCCCCCCTGCAAATAATTGTTGCACGACCATGCGGTTCTGGGTGAGGGTGCCGGTTTTGTCCGTGCAAATTGTATCCACCGAGCCGAGCGACTCCACCACCGACAAGTTGCGCACCACAGCTCCTTGGCGAGCCATCTGCCGGGCTCCAAGGGCAAGTGCAAAGGTCAACACAATCGGCAAGCTCTCGGGGATCGTGGCGACTGCCAGGCTGAGGGTGTTGAGAGCCACATCCACCAGCGGCTCATGCAAGATGAAGTAAAGGATGAGGGCTACAATCGCTGCCAGAATGCCGATAATCACCGTCATCTGGCGGCCCATCTTTTTCACTTCCGTTTGGAAGGGCGTCGGGCGATCAGACATGCTGCCGAGGGTGGTGGCGATCTGACCGACCTCGGAAGTGCTACCCGTGTTTACCACCAGTGCCAGTCCACTGCCATGGGTGATGAATGTCGAGCCATAGACCATACTTGATCGCTCTGCCAGGGGAGTATCGAGAGCAACAGGCTCGATGGATTTATCCACCCCAATACTTTCACCCGTCAATGTCGATTCGTCCGAGCGCAAGCTATGGACCTCGATCAAGCGGGCATCAGCAGGCACTTTCTGTCCTTGTGATAGGACCGATATATCTCCCGGGACCACCTGCGCGGCATCAATTTCTTGCCTCACACCATCACGTAGCACGCTTGTATGAAACTTTAAGAGCCTGCCCAGTGCTTCCAGCTCTCGTTGAGATCGATATTCCTCAAAGAAGCTGAGCAACACGCTGAGCAGGATGATGCCCAGGATGAAGTAAGCCGTCAGCTTGCGGTCACTCTGGCCCGGCATATAGCTAACGCCATATGCCAGCCCGGCAGCAAACAGCAGTACCAGGATGAAATAATTGGCAAATTGCTTGAGGAAAAGCTTCACGGGAGAGACGGGCTTGTGTGGTTGCAGCTGATTGCCCCCCCATTGCTTAAGCCGATCGGATGCTTCTGCTTCAGTTAAACCCTGTGGGTGTGAATCGAGCTGTTTGAAAGCATCCTCAAGACTAAGGTTATGCCAACTGGTCATGTGAGCTCTTCATCGTTTGATTCCTGCCCGGTTATAAAATTCATAAATTTTATATATATGCCCACCATGTATTCATAGATTTATTGTTCCCATCATAGGATGCAAAGACCTATCGGCAGTTGCAGGTAATTCTAATCTATTTCATTTTGAAATTTGCAATGAAATAGGAAACTTATTCAAGCCCCACTTCAAAAATGAGAAATCTCTTGGTTTCCGACTCTTATCTAATTTATCCTTGTTCTTCTGCAGTAATTTATAGCTTCCTTCTGGGTAGCATTTTGAATATAATCTAAAGAATAATCATATTCGACACGTTTTTATACCATGCACTATGTGTTAATTGCAAGTTTTATTGATTAATCTTTGATTAAGTTCATTTTTCACCCATATCTTAATCCCATATTTGGCGTCTTAATAAACAGGAATAGGAAATATACACACCGTCAGATTATCTTCTGAAAGGAGACCAATAATTATGAAAAAAGTAGCACTTCTCAGCGTTGTCTTTATCCTGATAGCTGTTTCTGTTGTTCCAGTTATGGCAGCCAAACCTGACAACGGTCATGGTAATGGGGGCAATGGGGGACAAGGAAATAGTGCAGGAGATCAATCAAGACAGCAAGATAAAAATCAAACCAGAATGCGGGATCGAGAAAAAAATACGAATCGTGGTTTTGGTAGAAAAGGAAATTTGGGAAGTGCGCGGATGCGCACTCCATTTTACCTACAGGGGACAATCACAGGTGTTTTCTCTGATACGATCACCGTAGAAGTGATACATAGTAACGCTACGGTCAAGAAATTTTTCAGCAATACCTTCACCGATACCGTGACCAATACCTTGACGGTGAACCTCAGTGATACTACCCAAATCTTCAAAATCACGCAAGCGGATGAAAATGAAGGTAGTGATGAAACCCCGAGCAGGGCACCAATTCTAGCCAGTGACCTAGCTATTGGTCAGAGAGTAGCCATTCATGGTAACTTTGTGAACGGCATGTTTAATGCTACGCTAATCACGGTCTATATTAAGACGGCTCTTGGTGAGCCATTAGTCGGAAATTCTCAAACACCATAATCACAATATAAATCCTACCCGAAAACAGCGGTGCGGAGCATCCTCCACACCGCTGTTTTATGAATACAGATAATCGCGATACAATAATAGCTTGCTTAGTTTATTATGACCCGTTTCTTTATCCACTTCTTTACGTCATAGATTATGAGAAATAGCCCAGACCAGGCAATTTTGGAGCGAGCAAAACGTTTTGAAGCCCAGGCACTCGAAGAGATCTACGATACCTTCAGCCCAGGGATTTATCGCTATGCTTTCCGCCTGCTGGGTGATGTGGAATTAGCGAGAGAGTGTATGTCAGAGACTTTCAATCGTTTCTTAATTGCCCTGAAGCGGGATAGTGGTCCAGATAATTATCTACAGGCCTATCTATATCGGATCGCGCATAATTGGATTACCGACTACTATCGCAGCAAAGTCCCGCCTTCATTACGATTGGATGTTAATCTACGAGCCGACCCAGCAACCGAGCCTCACCAGGCGGTGGCTGATGAGATAGAAAGCCAGCAGCTGCGGAATGCTCTCAGCTTGCTTACCCCTGACCAACGTCAAGTGATTGTCTTAAAATACCTGGAAGATTGGGAGAACGAATCCATCGCCCAGACTTTGAAAAAACCCGTTGGTGCGGTAAAAGCTTTACAACACCGCGCCCTTGGTGCATTACGGCGGATCATGAGCCGGTATGAGGATATTAATTTATGACCCGAGCTGATGGTGAATTGGATGAATACGGGAAACGGACACTCGCACCACTGCGTTCTGCCCCTCCCATACATCCGCGGATTGCCGAGGCAGAAAAGTCCAAATTTTTACTCCAAGGCGAGAACCTGCGTCAGGGTCTTATTCCTGGCTTCGATGAAATTTACAAGGAAAGGGATTACCGTAAGCTGAACGCAATCCGGGGGAAGCAACTTTCGACGTTATTCAAAGCGTTGGTCGTGACGATATTGGTAGTAATCTTACTGGTTGGCAGCAGCTTCACGGTTTATGCCGCACAAAGCAGCCTGCCTGGTCAACCCTTGTATACGATAAAATCGTGGAGTGAAGACGTTCGTCTCTCCATGACACTCTCCACAAAAGCCAAGCTGAATCTAACTTTGGACTACACCAATCGGCGGATGAATGAGATTTCACGCATGGTTGCAAGTGGAAAAGCGTTGAACGATCGAACTTCTGAGCGTTTGCAGAGCGAATTGGATAATGCACTTCAGCTCGCTGCACAGTTAGATGATCCACAGATGCAATACGCTCTGGGTCAAATCAAACGACAGGCTGAAAATCAGGGAATGACTATCGAAGAATTGATCAGCAAACTCCCCCCACAAGCTGAACCAGCCATCATTCACTTGCAGGAGCGGCTGGATGAACAGGTCAAGCTTAGCACGATCGGAGAAAAAGATCCCCAGGCTTTCCGTTCGGAAGTCCATGAAAGGCTGCACAAACGGCAAGGATCCAAACATACACCCACTTCAGACCAATCGCAGTCGTACCCGGAAGGGTTGTCCGGTACCCCGATGCCCGAGCAAGAGGGGAATGGCAATGACCATCCTAATGAAGTTCCTGGTCACGGTGGACAGGGAAACGGCCAGGGGCAATCCACACCAGGAAATGGCAATCACGGTCCGAAGCCGACCGATACTCCAGCCCCGTGATGGGAAGAACCACAATCAACCAACAGCTTTTAGCGTTTAACTATTCGCAAAATAAAATCAGTATACTGAAGAGCTCGCTGAGATCACTGAGAGAGTAGTTGTTAGCCAACATTTTTATGTTAAGCGTTAAATTCTAATTGCGAGTCTTTAGATACCTCTGACGGTAGAAAATAACCCCGAACAACACTACGAATTGAAGCAATACAATCGCGACGGTCGAGAATTGCTCGAAGTAAAATAGCAGCATATCCAGCACGACTAATGAGATCAGCAAGCTGAAGTATCCCAGGTTACAGGCTAACCGTTTTTTTCCGGCTGCGAGCAGCCCGACAGAAACCAATAAGAGCAATCCTACCAGGACCTCCAATACCAGACGGGTATTAAAGAGTAATGGAGCATCAGCTGGTGCGATCTGCCTTCCAGCATGAGATTGAAGGAATGCCACCAATGCAGAATTGGGTATGACCCGCTCCAGCCACACCTGCAAGGGGTTTTTAAATGTGACTACACTTAATAACATCATCCCCGTCCCCAACAACCAGCTCAGCCGTCGCTCTGTCAACCATTGTTCAAACTGCTTGGTCAATCGTAGCCACCAGGCGGGTCGCGTTTCGGGTGCTGTGCGTGGATCCGAGCGTATGAGCTCCAGTAAGTGCTTTGCCATGTCTTGATGCAGCGTATCGGGGTCACCATCTAATACCTTACTGAGATCGCCCTCGATATGTTCCCTCTCAACCGGTTCCAAAGGTCTATAAAGCTGCTCCCGCACGATCTCCAAAGCCTGGGCGAGCTCAGCCCGCCCATCCACAGCTTTAGGGCGGCGGATCATGATCACCAGGATGACCACCAATAGAAAAAAGACATACATGATCGGTGCTGCAGCAGGGAAAAAGTAATCGTATTGGCGGGTAATGAACTTGCCCACTTCATCGATGAATAATCCCATCCCCACCCCTGATAATATCGCCCCGATGATATGCAGGCGTGGGTTGAGATAGATCAACGGCAGGATCGCAGCGATATACAGCACCAAACCTCCCCATAGAACGTGTGCAATGTGTAGCGTTCCACTCCCAATCTGGGGGTAACCAGAGAGCGCCAAGAAACTCCGCACTATACTCACGGTGGCAACGAAGCTGAACAGCGAAACCATCATATACCGGACGGCATTCTCCCGTTGTACGAGCTTCCAAAGTTTCAGGTATTTGCGATTTGGCTCCATCTACATCCTCCTGCAACCCATCTCTGCTGATTGAGTGGTTGGATTCATTATACATCGCAACAATAATGGCGGTTCACGATCCGGTAAAAATGCAAAACGGCCATTGCCCCCCCTTGTATCTACTCCTACCTCAATGTACTATAATTCACATTATCGGAACAGTACTGCCTCTTTATGCGTCTAATAGATAAATACCGATAAAAGGAAAAAGGAGAGCAAAATGTTCACGAAATATACCCTGACCATGATTACCATCCTCCTTGCCATGGCAATGACCACAATGGCAGGCTGCAGTATCACCACCCCTACTACCCCAAGCTCAAATGCCGGTCCTGAAAATTCTCAAAGCAACCCCTCAGGTACCTATACTGAGACCAATACAACCAATGAATATCAAATGCTGCCCGTCATTTCGGGGAAGGTGGCCAACCTCAAGCTCGACGCCAGTGCGGATGGCACCACCCAACAGCTCAAAGTGGGTGAGGTAATGTCAATCTCCCTCGAATCTAACCCTTCCACAGGATACAGCTGGTTTGCCAGGATACCCAATGATCACATCCTGGCGCAGATGGGAGAACCTGAGTATCAGCAACCTTCCTTCGACTCAGCCACTCCCATGGTTGGTGCACCCGGTACAGTGACTATCTTCTTCGAGGCATTTGAAGCAGGCAACGCAACGATTACTCTGGAATATATGCGTGAATTTGAGACGGACGTCGCCCCGGAGAAAACCATCACCATCACCGTGGAGGTGAAGTGAAAGGGCAGGTATTAGTTATTCGTTGTTTGCTATTTGTAATTTATAACTAATAATTAACGGAAGACAACCCAAAAAAATCACCACTAGCTAAAATATTTGCCCAGTGGTGATTTGGTTTTAATCCTTTAGATAGTATTAGAAATAATTTACCTTAGCCTAGATTTAACCTTTTCCCACGATCCGGTGATCAGGAAGCTTTCATCCATATAACCCACCATCTGCTCAAAACGCTTGATCGGGATGGAAAATGTCAGCTCATCCTGCCCCACATGTGGGCGAGCGGAGACATCGAACATACCCAACACGCAGCGAGGCGCCTCATAAGATGCCTGCTCCAATGGGTATCCAATGATCGATGCACAGCCAGACCCCATCGGGGTGATCACCCCATCCGGCTCAGCCATATCGTAATTTGCCAGGGCGAACAACCCGCTCAACACATCCCCCGTGGCAAAAAAAATCACTGCCATGGGCACATCATCCTGATTAAGCTTATCCCAACGCTGGAATACCAGGTACTTGCCTGGAGCCTCAAAGGGCGGGTGTTGGAGCAGGTATTGTTTGACAAGATCAGGGTCGCGTTTATAGCGTTCGCCTTCAAGCTCGTTTGGGATACCACATGACAGGAAGTATTCGAAGTTAGGGCGCAATGTGTGGCTGAAGCCAGTGTAGCGTTTACCACCCGAACATCCTGGAGTATGCACATCGTACACGAATGGAAAACCTTGCCTTACCCGCTTCAGGTTTCCGATCAAGCAGCGATCCATATTTTGGCTGGCGCCCACATCATCCGGGTGTGGGTGATCGGTGTAGTAATAGGCAATAGGAAGCTCAGTTCCGGAGAAATATCGTGTCCATTGATCGATGAAATGCTGTGGAAACTGATTATCCATGGGAATACATCCTTTCCTGGCAGAATTATTATAAAGTAAAAAGCGATTTGCTAGAGTATCACCTGATGTGAGCATGGAATGATGCCAGGACATAAGATTTACTGTTTTTTTATCGAACAGCTAAAAGCCAATACCTGAACGCTTCTCCATCCCATCTCGGGTATAATCCTGTTCACGACTCTACGACACCAGGTGGGTTTATCCACTCTATACTTATAGTTTTTTCCCTAATCCGCCTCAATAAATGTCATGGAATTAACGAAAAGATCTCACCACCGTCTAATAACTGCGCTCATTGTCAGTATCAGCATTTTGGGGATTGTGCTGGTTGTTTCAGATTGGCAGGATATGCGGCAGGTTCTGGTTGAAGCTGATTGGCACTTTCTGCCCCTGGTATTGCTATTCACCTTTTTCTCCTACACTTTTTACAGTTATGCATATGCGCTTGTCTCACAACTACTCGGCATTCAGATGGGCAAACGTGAGCTGGCGGAAGTGTGTTTCATCTCCACTGTAGTCAACCACGTGTTGACCACCGGCGGCGTGGTAGGTTATTCCCTACGCTACCTGCTGATGAAGATGTACAACGTTACCCTTAAGGATGTGCTAAGCTCATCTATTCTCCATTATTATCTCACCAGCCTGGATATGCTGACCTTCCTGCCATTGAGTTTTATCTATCTGCTGCTAAACGCAGCTGTACCGCGGGGGGTCGCTATCGCTTTAGGTGTAATGACATTGCTTTTTGGGCTGGTGCTGATCTTGATCACTGGATTGGTTTTGTTTCCTTCCCGGCGGCGTCCGTTCATCAGCCTGCTGGCCCACTTAGGCAGGCGAATCCTGCACCGTGACTATATCACCTGGCTGACCCAACTCGATGATACATTAACCCGCGGAACGGAAGCTATTCGCAATAAACCCATCCGGCTAGTGTGGATCATGCTCCTGACCTTACTCGATTTCACCTGCAGTATTATCGCCATGGGTTTTGTCTTTGAGGCCCTCGGTCCTCCAGTGAAAGCTGCTGCGCTCGTCACAGGTTATGTCATCGGTATCATGGCAGGATTAGTATCGATGATACCTGGCGGATTGGGAGTCCAGGAAGGTTCGATGGCCGGCATATACGCCCTTCTGGGGGTCAGGCTTGAGCAAGCCGTCCTGGCAGCCATCCTTTTCCGCATCCTGTATTACCTGCTACCATACTTTCTCATCCTGCCATTCTATAACCGCTTGTTGCACCGGGCGAGTAAGCAAGCACCCAGCGAGTCTTGAAGAGATATTCGATGCGCATCATGATGTTCAGCCATGGTTACCTGCCCACCCTCAGTGGTGTGACCCTCGTCGTTCAAAAGATTGCGCGTGCCATGGTACAACGTGGTCACGAGGTAATGATTGTCACCGCCAGTGAGAAACATCTGCCATACGAGTCAGAAGATCAGGGCGTGCGCCTGTTGCGGGTATTCGGGATACCCAACCCGTTCTGGTGGGAAGGTCCGATACCGTTCATCAGCCCAGCAGCCATCCGCAAGTTAGCTGACCAGTACAAACCTGACATTATCCATACACATGATAATGCAGTCCTGAGCAATCTGCTGCTGCAGGTACGCTGGGATAAACGCCCGGTATTTATCTCCTCCTGTTATTCACTTCCACGCTACCTCACCCAATACCTGCATTTGGGCGGGTTGGAATCCTGGTTCGAGCGGGTGATATGGAAGGTTGCGGTAGGCAATTTGAATCACTTTGAACATGTGGTGTTTTGCACGCGCACCCATGAGCGTGATTTTTTAACTCATGGATTACACCCACCCACCACGGTTATCTCCAATGGAGTGAACATTGGGCGTTATTGCCCTGAAAAGGAGCCTGGTGAGGATATCGAGGCACGCTACAATCTACCCCCTGGAAACCGCATCCTTTCCGTGGGACGATTGATGAAGGACAAGAAGCTTGACCTGCTCATCAAGGCAATGAGAGATGTATGTGATAAACAGGAGGCTCACCTTTTAGTGGTGGGTCGTGGGAGTGAGCGGCCGCGCCTGAATGCCCTCATCCGGGAGCTGAATCTGCAACCATACATTCACCTGCTCGGCTATGTGCCTGAACAGGACCTGCCTGGCCTATACCGGGCGTGCAACCTGTTTGCCATCCCCTCCTTAGTGGAGGTACAGAGCCTGCCTGCCCTGCAGGCAGCAGTGACCGGTTTGCCCATTGTGGCTGCCAACTCAGCGGCCTTACCAGAGCTGGTACGGCATGGTGAAAATGGTCTGCTGGTGTATCCACTCACTCCACGCTCGCTGGGCGAAGCGATCCAGACTATCGTTAGCGATCCAGATGCAGCATACAAGATGGGGCAGGTCTCGCTGGAGATTGGCAGAATGCATGATGAGCAGCTGACCTTTACAGCTTATGACAAGTTTTATCGAGGATTGGTGGGAAAAAGTCATTAGGTATTCGTGATTAGTGTCCTGGAATTAGTGAATCGTTATCAGTAACAAATAATCAGAGATTACCGGTCAGCAAGTAAATGCGAGCGGAAATTGATGCACTCTATAGAACTTTAATTACGACAAAAACTTACCGCGCTAGTAAACCCATCTGCCATCTAACCAACCAATCCCGTAAGCGAACGGGGAGCAGCCTTACCATCAATTCGATCATTACTGCATCCCACCCGACCAAAACGTATTCCTTTGGATGGTTTTTCTCCAAGATACGGCGAGTAATCACTGCCACCTTCTCCGCTTTCATTCCGCTACGCCCTGTCTGTTTATAATAAGCGCCTGTAGCTTTTTGCATTTTCCCATACAAATTCCATGCATCAGCTGGCATGCGCCGTAAGATTTCACTGGCAGTCTGATAGCTCTTCTCCCAGATAGGCGTTTGGACACTGCCGACGATGAAAACCGAAACCGATATACCCCAAGGTGCCAGCTCCATCCGAAATGTGTCCGCCATAGAAATCAGAGCAGCTTTCGAGGTGCTGTATGGACCGATGAAGGGCGTTGCTAACCTGCCGTTTACCGAGCTGATAAAGATGATTCTCCCTGTACTCTTTCGGAGCAAGCTCAGGCAGGCTTGTGTAAGGGCTAACTGCCCCACCAGGTTAACTTCTATTTGCTGGTGAAAATCCTGGAGCGGGATGAATTCCATTGCGCCAGAGAGACTGATGCCGGCATTGTTGATCAGGCAGAACAGCTCCCCACCCGTTTTATCGCCTATCTCCCCGCAGGTAGTGGAGATGGTCTCTGGCAAGGTCACATCCAGCACCACGGGAGTTAATTGGGGGGATGCCATGCTGCGTAGCGCCTCAGCATCGTTTGGGTTGCGTACCCCCGCAAACACCTGGTAACCTTGCCGATCGAGCTCCAGGCTGAGGGCTTTACCGATACCGGTAGAGGCACCACTGATGAGAACTGATTTGGGCATATTTGCTCCTGATTAGTTTGCAAGTTTAGTTGGACGGATGTTTAGTTATCTCGATGATAGTTTTGGAGTGAGATATTGCGGTTTGAATTAATAAAGTGTAACATAATCACAGAATCTGATTAGGAAAACAATAATAATCCTCTTCGGTAAATGGATTTTACGGGTATTAAATACAGATTTTAATTACTCAAATTTCTACACCTAATTCTTAATTCCATATGCTTTTTTTAACCATTGGTAAAATAAGTGCTCCGGCATAAAGAGGCTCCTTCTGCTTAATCGAAATGCAAAATATTAGTGATGAGTTCCCCAATTGAAAAATTGAATAATTTCAGAGTAGCATGCTAATGGAGGATGCGATGAAGAAAAATCCAAAACTATGGGTAATGATTATCCTGATATTGAGTGCTGGTCTACTTGTAATCCTGGCTCCTCAACAGCCTGCACGTGCAGCAGTGACGTGGTACGTTGCTCCAGATGGTGATGACCTTAATGATTGTCTACGTCCAGATACGGCATGTGCCACTGTACACGCTGCCATCGGGAAAACCGCCTACGGGGATAGCGTCATTCTTATGCCAGGAACCTATAACAAAGCCTCTGGTGAGACTTTCCCGATAAATATCCCACCAGGTATACATTTGCTTGGATCAGGTCGTGATTCGACGATTATCGCTGGTCAAAGAGAAACAGCAGTGATAAATGTGAGCAGTTCGCAAGGGGACATTTTAGGTGATACTGTCATCCAGGATATGACGTTGCAGAATGGTAGTTATGGTTTGCTAATCTATGCGTCTGAGACGCATACGACCAGCCCCCAAGTTATCCGGCTGCGTCTCCGCTGGAATGAGTTTGGTATCTGGATGAATAGCGTTGAAACTTATGGAGATGGAGCTCGCATCGGGGCAGTCATCTCTGATACTCAGGTGCTCTCCAATTCCCTTGATGGAATAGCCTTGACTGCATATGGCAACTCTGGTCCAACCTTCGTCGCGCCTTATATTATCAATAGCACGGTACAAGACAATACCAACTATGGAATCGCTATGGCCAATAATTCCTATAGTATCTATCCTACAACGATGGCACCCTCCATAATCAATACTCATATCATGGATAATGGAAACCATGGAGTAATTGCATTCGGAGACGATCAGGGGAGGTCGATGCCCATGATCGAGCAGAGCTGGATTGAAGGTAATAGCGGATATGGTTTTTATTGGTTTGGTTATGGAAACATCCAGGCTACCATTACCAATACTGTTATCGCTTCCAATCAAGCGGGAGGAGTTTACATTGCTGATTGTTGTTCGAATGTAGAACCAAGCACTTTTCATATCATTAACAGTAATATCCAAAACAACCTCTTTTATGGAATAAATTGGTATAACCTCAATCCATCCAATGAGGTGACACCTATAATTGTTAATTCAATCTTGTGGAATCCATCTGCTGATGATCTGTATACCTCAAATTTGCCCTGGACGACCAATGAAATCCACTTCTCGGATGTGGAGGATGGTGACCTTAAAGGGCAGGGTGGGAATTTTTCAGCAGATCCAAATTTCCTGGATGATTACCACCTTAGCTCCTGTTCACCAGCAATCGATGCAGGTACCACTACTGATATGCCATCGGTTGACATCGATGGTGATATGCGTCCACAAGGTAATGGACCAGATGTCGGCGTGGATGAGCAGGAGCTCCCACGTATTCTATCAACCAACAAGCAGGTTTCTACAGCCCAGGCGCGTTTCGGTGATACCCTCGCCTATACAATTACAATCACACCCACGATGGTCATCCCAGCCCCGTATCTGACCCTTACGGACACACTACCGATAGCCGTGTCCTTGGATCCAGATTCACTATGGGCTTCCGAGGGAGAGATCGCACACACGGGCAATGTGGTCACCTGGACAGGTAACAGCACACCTGATCTGCCCATCAACGTGGGATTTCTGGCAGACGTCATTGCGGGCAAGACCATCGCTTATAATACAGCCTTTGTGGAGGCAGGTTTGCCGTGTTTGTTTCGCTCTCCCACCACTGCAACGTTAATTGAACCATTAAGAGGGTTCCTGCCAACGATAATTAAAAAATTACCACGGCTGTATGGAACCGTGACAGAAAATGGGGCGCCGGCATCGGGTATCATTTTATACTTGCGTTTCTTTGACGGTACCCATTGGTTTACCATGACCAGCGATACTACTGATTCTGATGGATCGTACTCATTCACGAATATCCCGGGTCTTTTCCCAGGTCAATACTATTATGTACAATTTCCAGAACAGGGGTGGAATCCGAACTGGCTTTGGACCTGGCACACCCGTGTGATCGGCGCCAATACTCCAGGGGGTGAAATCCATATCGGGGATTTCGATATTGCCAATGTAGGTTTAGTATCTCCCGCTAATAATTCAGTAGTGAGCTTACCAACCAGCTTTCAATGGACACCACGCGGGGCAACCCCATCGGACTCTTATGAATTCGATCTCTACGACCCATATGATGGCGTCCCGTACTTCTATACACAACCAACCTTAGGTTATGTCGGTTCATACACATTGACCAATCGACCCCCGGGATTTAATATTGGCGTCTGGTATTCTTGGGAAATTTGGATCTACAGTCCGGATGGAGGGTATGGCATCTCATTTGAATCGCGCGCGGTTTCTTTTACCAGTGGAAGCCTGTCCGCTTTACCCGCCGAACAAATCACGCCTGCTAAAAATGCGCCAGATATGAAAGATAGATCGTGGAGATGATCCCCTAAACATTTCTACGCTGAATTTTCTGATGGTGACAATCCAGTTTAATCATATTTGTTATCTGGCGGCCGCAAACCGACTCTCAAAGATGGCGATGTATGCTGCTGTAATTCTCTAAGCATAAGCCCCAAGTAATAATGCCGTACTTAAGGCGGGAGAAGTAGATCGCAGCTGGATTAGCTGTGACTGCCTCTGGGCAGCAGCCATCGGGCTACTATGTCGTGGAATGTCAACCCGTTTGATACGGTCAAAACCGTTGCTGATTGAGGGTGGCAACCAAATACGCGTAAATTGTCTCAAAGCAAGCCATCTAATCAACAAATCAACTGGTTTAATTTAATATAGGTTACAGATGTAGTCCAACCATGAGATAATATCCATAGGAGGATGTATATCTCCATTTCTTTAACCTACGCCCACAAATGAGTGGAAGTACGTATCTAAGGAGAGGTTACGATGATTCTAGATTCCACTTCATTGATGAAGACACTTGATAACATCAACGAGAAGTTTCTGTTTGGTGAGACGATCACTCAAGAAGAAGGGCTTGAGGCAGCTCAATGGATTGCCTCCCAACAAGGTAAAAAAGGCTCTTACCGGGGTTTATTCGCTCCCACGCAATCCGACTTTGAGCATGGAATCCGATTATTTACGGGCGAAAGACTGGTTTCCGCCAGTGGCCGGCATATCTTGGGGCAAGAAGCCGCGCGGGCAGCCTGGCTTTTGGGTAATCAGGATTCCGTCGTGCGAAAAGCTTACGATCAAGCAACCGGTTGGATGCATGAAGCTCCTGACTTCGAACAATCTGGAACTTATTGCTGTGGGCGCTGTACGCTGGCTTTCTGGAGGCACTTCTGGGTAGGTAATTTTCAAAATAAAGAAGACCACATTCAAAAGGGGCTAAAAATGATGAAAGACTATCGCATGAATGATGGTAAATGGCGCTATTTCCCTTTCTTCTATGCGGTTTATACCTTGATGGACCTTAACCTGGAGCCAGCATATGCAGAGCTCAAGTATGCCCGCCCGGTGATGGAACAGTATGTGAAGAAAAACCGGGCAAGTGCCTATTCAGAGCGGAGGGTAGCCATTTTTGAATACGCTCTTGAGAAAGTAAATTAATCCTTGTCCCCTTTTATATAAAAAGGCACCCACCGTATAGGGAATGGAATTAGAAGGTATAAAAAGCCGATGACCCATCCAATAATGTCTCATCTCCGGTTTACCCGTAACGAAAAAATCGGCTAGTTTAATGGAGTTTTCACCGTTTCTGATCAGTGTCTGGTGGTTTTGCCTGACCACAAGGGGTAATTACAGCAATATAGTACATACATCCGGATGCGCGGGAAAGGAGATTATGTGACCAAACGCCCTCTATCGGCCACTGCAACTTTGGTTTTCATCTTGCTAAACGCACTTGTGTGGCTCGTTTTCGGTGGTATTACAGCTACCAATGCAAATTTAGCGCTTCAAGTCCCAGCGCTTATAAAATGGATCATAACCTTCCTTTCAATTGCCATCGCATGTTTATTGTTAGGATTATTCATCTTCATCCGTAGACATAACCGGATTGCCTATTACCTTGCTTTAGCACTTCTATTCGTAACATTTCTTCCGAATTTTTTTGACAATATTGGATTGGTCGATCTGGTAGTTATCATCATTACCCTTATCCCGATCATCCTGCTCCTCAAGGATCGCGCCTGGTACCTTCAGGGAAAGCCTCAAATTCAGGGAAATATTTGAGCTACTTTACATAATCTCAATGCGTAATATAGTACGGTTCTTATGAATAACACCTCTACTGAAATGTCTGGATAATGCAAGCAGGCTTACCTGTAGTAGTCCCATCCAAGAGTCAAGAAAATGGGTGGCTAGAATAAAAAGAGGTTGAACATGGCAGTGATTACCAACCAAAATCCGAGTGGCATATCTGAAAGTTTGCTTATTCCCCTGTACATCCGCGCCAATGAAACACAGCGCCCAGATGCGATACTCAAGGATAGCTGGGCGGTTGAGCTGATCGACAAGCTGAACCTCGATGAGAAGCTTCTCGCCCATTCCCAGGTGAGTGAGGAGGTTCAGGTTTCCATCCTGCTACGCAACCGACAGTTCGACCGCATCGCCCTCGAATTTCTCACCCACCACCCTGAGGCAGTTGTGGTTTATTTGGGCTGCGGGCTGGATGCACGCTTCGAACGTATGGATAACGGTCAGGTTGTGTGGTACGATCTCGACTTGCTTGAGGTCATCGAGTTGCGGCGCGCACTCATGGGGGGTGAATCGAGTCGCCACCACCTGTTGGCTAGTTCCGCCCTTGACCCTACCTGGATGGATACTGTAAGCGTCCATAAGCCACGTCCGTTCCTCTTCCTGGCGGAAGGACTTACCATATTCTTTGAAGAAGCACAGGTGAGGAATCTGGTAGTGGCGCTGAAGGATCACTTCCCGGGTTCAGAATTGGCTTTCGATGCTTTTTCACCATTTTATATGTGGGGGAACAACCGCCGGGTAGCTCGTACGAACCTCGGTGCCCTTGCCTATTGGGCGTTGAAGCACCCCACAGACCTTGAAGGCTGGGCAGAAGGCATCCGGTTGTTGGATGAATGGTATCCTTTCCTATGCAACGAGCCGCGCCTGGCGCACATCCGCTGGGTGCGATTCGTTCCAATGCTCTCCAAAACCACGGGGATTTTCCACTACCAGCTGGGGTAAGGGTAGCTTCAGATAGGATTCATGTGCGTCATTATGAACACGACTGAATCCACGCAAGGGCGAACCTGATCAGGTTCTATCCTATTCGCAAAGTGAAAAGTAACGTTGAATGCCAGGTGGGGAGGATTGCTCCTCCCCACCTGAAAGCCTGGCTTGTAAATAGATCCTTAGTCTCCAATTGTGAACGTGCAGGCATAAGGCATGATACCGCCTGGGATCATCGGGAAAATCTCGTGGCGAATAAAATCATCAGTGAATCCATCTTCATCCCAATTTACCCAATGGGTTATTCCATAAAAAAATGTGGCTGCTTCCACGTAGGTGCCAGATGAAAACCACGCAGTCAAAAAGCTTGTCGGCTGATTGGGATTAATACTATCGATCCTGGAGCATGTATCGCCTACTCTTCCTGTCAGTGACATTGGTCGCAACAGGACGTATCCATCATAAGTTGGGGCATCAGCTGAAACGGAAAATGTCTGTCCCACTCCAGTATCATTTTCGTTAGTTAGGAATTGATAGCTATGTTCACCAATATTCCAGGTTTCGCTGGGCTTTTCGGCTGTGAAAACCGCAACCCAATTACGCTCGGCTTGTCCCTCGGGTGATGAGCTTGCATAGGCTATGTTTGAACTGTTTTTGGCGTAGGACGGATCATAGTCGCCAACCACCGGCGCTCCAGTCAACCAGGTACCCATGCCTCCGATGGCTGGAACAGACCAAAGATCCCAATCTCCGGGGGTAAATCCGCTATGGTAGACGATCGTCAGGCTGTCTGGCGACCAGGTGGCCTGGCCGTCAGAAAACGGACCACTCGTCACCTGGATTGGCTCACCAATTGGAACGCCCAAGTTACTCACCTGTACTTTCCAGATGTCTCCACCGATCTCGTATGCGATCCAATTACCATCGGGCGACCACACCGGATTTCCTCCCATTGGGGCAACGGTCGTCTCCCCACCGTCGCCTCCATCCACCGGGATTGTGCGGATTGCCCCATAGTTTAAATCCTGGAAGACCAAACGCTTGCCGTTGGGTGCCCAATCAGCGCTAACCGCAATCTGTCTCACTAGAATCGGGTTGCCACCCGTGGAGGGCACAAGATACAATCCTAGATTGCGGTCAAAGGCAATCCACTTTCCGTTTGGTGACCAGACCGCGTCATTACCGTATTCTGCTCCAATCAACGGTGTGCTGAAACCGGTCTTAATGTTGGTGATGTAAATTGCAAAATAGCCATCTCCAAACACAACATCATGGGCAACCATTTTCCCATTTGGTGACCAGCTCGGGTTGTACTCGTCAGCATCCCGGAGGTTTGTAACCTGTTTTGTTTTACCGGTCAGTGGGTCGTAGGAATAGATGTCGTAGGTGCGGCAGGTGAGGGGCTTGGGAGTGCCCTCAAGAGGGCGCCAGGTATCGCTCTCCTGGTCGTAAGCCACCACCGTGATCTCATGCTTCTCATATGAGCTTATCAACCCCCATAGGGATTCTGCGAAACCGCGATTCCCATCAATATTTACACTGAACTCAGCTACAATCTCGCCATCTGAACGAATTTGGATTGGCACCGGGCGTCCTTGGTCGTCGGGATCAAATGCCCAACCGCCCGCGTTGCAAGACCAACTAGGTACATCACCAGTATCATAGTCATGTGAACCACGCGGGAAGCCAGGATTGGCCTCGGTCGCATCGCCATCCCCATCGAACACCTGGGCAGCACCCCACATATCAGCCATCACATCGCAGGGTTGAGAAGCAAAATCCGCCTCCCAGGCTCCATCGGGTCCTGAGGTAACATCCATGCTGCACCAGGAGTTGTCGTTACCAGTGCCGACCCACACATGGCGATCCGGCGGTGCACTTCCGGCTAAGAAATCTGTTTCGGTATCAAAAACGAATAGCAAAACGGACTCTAGTTTGATATCCTTACTCACATACTGGTTTGAGGCCACCACGAACATGCCTGGAACCAGATCAACATTTGTCTCCCAGGAGTTAACGGAGGCAAACCCGTTCTTGTCCGTCATACGATCTCCCCACCATAGCGGGAAGCCAACCTGATCGTATATTGAAAAGTGGAGTGATGCATTCCGGGGGAAATCCTCAGCCCGGAACCAATCATCGGTGATGGATACGGTGAGGCGCGAGTTAGGAACAGACCAATCCACGGCTGTGGCGTTGCCATCGATGAGGATCTGTGAGCGTCCAGCTGATCCTACAACTAGATCGAACAGTCCGCTGAAGACAGCATGCCAGGTACCATCGTCGCCCGTCCATGCTTCCACGAAAGCAGTCTGGTCAAACCCATGCGGCCACAACTGAATTGTCGTGCCTGGGTCAGCTGAACCATGTATAATGTCGTTTGTAGCATCCAGCGCATAGACCGACAGGTTCTGAACAGTATGCGTGATTGTCGTAAAGCCATCAGTTAAGGTTACAACATCGCCTATCTTCAGATCGTAGGCATCCGCGAAATCGAAGCGCACATAGGTGCGCGGATCCCCCCATGTCGTAACAGCTGCAATTCCTTCTTGCACAAAACCTTCAGGCGCTTTATCAATGGTGAGATATATTGTAGCCCCGTTGGGCCATTCCCAACCTTCGACAGCCTCGTTCTCAGGGAAGGCGATTAGCCAGGGGACACCCCAGTCATACCAGGTGTAGTCTAAATCGCTGTCAAATTCGCGCAACCATCCATTATCATGAGATTGTAGATCTTCATCTACATAATCTACACTCCAATTGCCATCTAGACCCACAGGTGGGTAGCGGCTGATACAAGTGCCAGGTCGGTTGAGACACACCTCTACAGTGGTACTTCCTGGTGTGGCGGTCCCATAAACGATATTAGAGGTAGGATCGGCATGTAACACCCGCAGATCAGCAGCCGAGAGAGTTTTAGTGACCGGGTATCCATAAACATCCCCAACGATGGAAATAACATACCCCGGTCCTGGTGCAAATTGGTCTGGCCAGCGGAAATCAGCCACAATATCATTAGGGTCACCTGGGTTCCACGGAGCGGGTCCCATGGTGCCATATTCGGTGTAGTCCACTCCCTCCCCGTTTGAGGGATCGTCAATGGTCAACGTCACTGGGGTCCCATCCAGCCAACCGCGGGCATGAATCCAATCGCTATATGGCGCAGCCTCGATATACGGATTTGGAATAGTCAATCCATACATCGTGCCATCGCCATCCTCATCTCCCTGACGTGAATCCACCCATGTGCCCAAGACCAGATCAATCGTATTGTGCTCATCTTCCTGGCCGCCCCACGTTGACCAGTCTGCAGTCCAATTACCGTTGGCATCTGCAGTCACGTGGCGAGTGTAGCAGGCCACATTATCACAGGCCCACACATCCACGTTGGAACCTGCGGCAGCAAACCCGCTGACGGTATCTTCAACAGTATTCATGACATCGAAGGATAGTTCGGTGACTACAGACTTTTTCGTCGTCTGACCATCACTCACAGTGATCAGGTAACCTGGTTGAATATCAAAGATACCATTGAGATAGAAACCCAACATGTTCCTGGGGTCACCTGGAGCAGGACCGATCACTGTCCCAGTAATTGAGAAATCAGGTGGATCCACCTCACTCCCGGAAGAATAAATTTTAACAGTTATATCCCCCAATGGCCATTCCACGGTGTTGATCTCATCAACGTTCGCGCGTACATCGAAATATGGATTGGGAATGTTCTGTCCATACATTGTGTTATCGCCATCGCCGTCCCCCTGGAGCGAATCCACCCACGTTCCTCCTACAAGATCGAGGGTGTTATGCTCATCTTCCTGGGGACCCCATTCCGACCAGTCTGCAATCCAATTCCCATTACCATCCGCGGTCACATGGCGGTTGTAGCAGGTCACATTATCACACGCCCACACTTCTACATTCGAATCTGCTGCTGCGAACCCGCTGACGGTATCTGCAAACTTATCCATGACGTCAAAGGCAAGAGATGTGACAATAGTGCTTTTCGTCGTACTGCCATCACTCACTGTGACCAGGTAGCCTGGTTGAATATCAAAGGTACCCTTGAGATTGAAGTTCAAGTAGTTCCTGGGGTCACCAGGAGGAGGACCGGTCACAGTCCCAGTAACTGTTAGGTCTGGTGGATCCACTTCTTCCCCAGATGAATAAATCTTCACAGTCAGATCACCCAGTGGCCAATTCCAGGTGCTTATCTCGTCATTGTTCGCACGCACATCGAAATATGGATTGGGAACACACCAATCTACACCTGTAGCGTTACCCACGTCATCGTAGATCTGCGCCCGACCACAATCATTCGGCTTCAGATCGAAGATGCCATAGAAATCAACCTGCCAGGTACTTTCGGAATCGGCAGTCGCTTGCAATTGCAGCCCCGTAGCGTGCGGCCATACATTGACGATTGCTCCCTCATCGGCAGTCCCTGTCACAGTATCATCGTATCCATCCACCCCAGTAATTGCCAGGTTTTGGACGGTATGGGTGCGGATTGTGACCTCATCTGTAAATGTAACTGTATCGCCAATGACAACATCACAACCCTCGGGAAATCCTCCATTAAAGAATCCCCCCGGCGATACAAGGGTCACATCGCATACAGGCTTTCCTGCGATAGTTATGCTTATTTTCGCCCCCGCAAGCCAGTCTAAGCCATCGAACCATTCCCATTCTGGGAAGATGGTGAAGTGTGGATTAGTCGCAGAGATTCCCCACACCGTGGAATCTTTATCCGTTTCCCGCATGAAAAGGTACACCATATCACCAGGGTTCAGGTCAACGGTTACACCGTTTAAACTCGGCTCCTGGTAATTAACCGTCCAATTCCCGTCAGAGTCCGCATTGAAGAAACGCCAGGCAGGCGAGTCTTCCCCGGAGTTAATTTCAAGGCTGGTGTCTGGCGGCGCATAACCACTAACCACATCATTATCTATACCAATGCTGGTTATCTTTATGTCTTGCACAATGGTCGATTTCTGTGTAACTCCATCTGTGACCGTAACGACCATACCTGGCTCAAGTTGTAAGCCAAAGTCATTCGCGTTTAGAACCGCGGAGGTGCCTTCAATCCAAAACAAACGTTGAGTGTAGGTGGTGCCAATATCAACGCCGTTTACATTGAATGTCAGCTCGGTATCAAGTGGCCAATCATAAGCCCGAATCTCATTCTGAGCCAGCCAGACTTCAGCGACTTCCTGATGGACGTGCCAGATCGCATAGGTACTATCACCATCATCATCTGATTCCCACATTTCGCCGCGCGTTAACCAAGCCCAAGGCAAGTAGCTCTTGATCGTGACTGTCCAATTTCCCGCCTTGTTTGCGGTGATATCTTGCTCAATCGGTAATTGAAAATTATCTCCATTCGTCCGCATGTGGAAGGTGCGTCCCGGTGTTGCAATTCCAGAAACAACCCCCCCATTTGGATTTGCCGATGCGCTTAAGGATGAGATCACTAACTCCTTGGTGATCTCACCATTCGTTGCCGTGATGACAGATCCAGGCTGTAGATCAACCCCAGGGTAAAAGGCATACCAGCCCTCAGAGTTGTCTGGAGTAAAGGGCACATCCTTGTAATCTGTATTTGCAATTGTCACATAAACCGTTACGTCTGCTGGCCAATTCACCAGTGCGTAACGATCGTACCAGGCAAAGGCTTCGATGTAGGCAGTTGTAGCTTGAGTAAAGGCTCGCCCTGTCACCAATAGCGCACTCGCCAAAATTACGAGTATGCTCAGGATGACGGCGAATATCCATTTGAAATTATGGTTTATTAAATGTTTTGATTCCATCTTACCCTCCTTTGGTCGATGGTTAATGAAACAATATAATTTTCGATAGGTAGGCGCGAAACTACTATCCCCATAAAGATTGCCACTCTCGAACCAATCCTCCCCTGGCAAGTCCCTCCTCGCAGCGGAAATGAGTATCCACTTGCGCGATTTCGAAAGCAACACACGGTGCTTGACAAGCATTAATGAAGGGTGAATATTAAAATATCGCCCTGCCACCCCGTTTCAGAACAACACCGCTTTTTTTAGCGATATATTTGTCTAGACCATTATAGCATAAACGAAAATGGTTTTCAACTAGGGACTAACAAATTACCCATAATCCTTATTGCCTGAATTTAAGACAACTCGAATCTGTGACTACAAACAGCATGTCGTCATTGGTTGGGACTTCAAGCGCACATATATGAAGGCAGATAATGTGCCTCAGCATGGTTTACTTCAATCAGCTGGATGCTTTCCAGGTTGTATAATGGGGTTTTGTGCGGTTATCTGTAAATAGATACTCCAGATTTTGGGAAGTTAACAACGCAATGAATCTATCTGATATCCCCCTCACCCGCCTCACCAACCAGCAGCTTGCAGGGACAAGATTCACAACTCCAAAGGAAATCGTATCTTGGATGGGTGCCATGCAAGCTCAGGATTACTCCATGGCAAAGTGGGCAATCGGCGTGCGGCTGCCGGGCTCGAACGAACAATCTATTGAAGCCGCCATCGGTAGAGCTGACATTCTCCGCACGCACCTGCTTAGACCCACCTGGCATTTTGTGGCTGCAGAGGATATCTGTTGGCTGCTCGAGCTTACTGCCTCGCAGATTAAAGCGGCTCAGAGCTCGCGGGACAGAGATTTGGAGCTGACCGAAGCAGTTTATTTGAAAAGCAATACCATCATCGAAAAAGCCTTAAGCACTGGCGAGCACCTCACGAGAGAGGAGCTGATCGCCAGGCTACAGAAAGCCGGTATCGCCACAAATCAAAACCGGGCTTCTCACCTGTTTGCACGGGCTGAGCTGGAGAAAATTATCTGCAGTGGGGCAACCCGCGATGGCAAGACCACATATGCCTTGCTATCTAAAAGGGTGCAAAAAACCAGGGAGCTGACCAAAGAGGAAGCCCTGGCAGAGCTCGCCATCCGCTATTTCACCAGCCGCGGCCCAGCCTCCGAGCAGGATTTCAGGTGGTGGTCAGGTTTGTCTACCAGGGATGCCAATCATGCCGTTGAACTGGTTAAATCAGATCTAATTCTTGAAAAGATTGATGGGCGCACCTATTGGCTTATGCCTGGATTTATAGCTCCTCGGTCCAGCCAGGCCTCCGCCTTGTTATTACCCACCTATGATGAATTCATCATCAGCTACACCGATCGAAGCCCCTCCATCCCTGCACAGCTGGAAAGCCACATGAAAGAGATATCCGATCGAGGGGTGTTCAGACCGATCATCGTGGTCAATGGGCAGGTGGCAGGGATTTGGAAGCGGACGATCAACAAAGATACTTTGATCGTAGAAATCCAGCATTTTACACAAGTTAATCAATCCATCGTGGACCTGATCCATCAAGCCGCCGCGCAATTTGGATACTTTTTAGACAAGAAAGTCGAAGTGAGGCGAGCATCCATATAACCAATCCCTATACAGGGCATTTACCAGAAATGGGATAAAATGGAGCGAACCATACCTGCTAGAGGGAATGTCATGGAGATACCTATGATCCAGCAAATTACGCCCATCCGCTTACCATTGCCATTCAAATTCAGTAATGTGAACAGCTACCTGGTGAGAAACGACCAAGGATTTTTCCTGATCGACACCGGGATGACCAACGCCCGCCGTCAGCTTGAAATGACGCTCGAGCATCTCTGTTGCAGCCCGGGTGATCTCAAACTGATCCTGCTCACCCACGGGGATTTTGACCATACCGGAAACGCGGCATATATCCGTGAAAAATTTAACGCCCAGATTGCCATGCACGCGGGTGATGCCGGAATGCTTGAAAACGGGGATATGTTTTGGAACCGTAAGGTCAAGAGCTCACTTATTGTAAAGCTAATGCCACTTTTTTTCCGTTTTGGCGCAAAAGAAAAATGCACCCCCGATTTGCTTCTGGCAGATGGGGATTCGCTGGCAAAGTATGGCCTGGATGCCCAGGTGCTGAATACCCCAGGGCATTCCTCCGGTTCCATCTGCATTCTGACTGCCTCAGGGGACCTGTTTTGTGGAGACTTATTCTCCAATACCAGCCATAAGCCGGAGCTTAACCCGATGATGTATGACACCGAGGCGGGGATAGCCAGCTTCGAAAGGCTGAAGACACTGTCCATCCAAACCGTTTACCCTGGGCATGGACCGCCATTCCTATGGAAAGCACTTTACAACTAAGACCATGCCACCACCCGAATTTGTAAAAGTCAGGGGATATTTTGTTATCGGCTTAGAAACCCTGCATGCTCTTAAGATCTTGCACAACATAACAATATTGAACTTAGCTTATAATTGAGTTATCCATATTTCATAATTAATCCAGTCAGTGCGGATCATAGATCTGTACGGAAATACCCTGCTGTTAATAATCAATAATATTTTCATCGCGATGGAGGGTGTATGATCGGAGTTCTTCAAATCCTGGGGGGTCTGGCGTTATTTATGTATGGCATCCGCTCCCTCAGCTCAGGGATGGAAAAATTAGCGGGGGATCAGATACAGAAATGGTTGGGTAAAGTTACCAGCAATCGCCTGATGAGCGCAGGGTTTGGTGCAATCGCAACCGCTGTTTTGCAAAGCAGCGGTCTTTTAATGGTCACGATGATCGGCTTGATCAACGCCAATTTGATGACTGTTAGTCAATCGATCAGCGTCATGTTAGGTCAGGAGATAGGCACGACGATCACTGCTCAAATCGTCGCATTTGATATCGGAGCCTACCGGCTTCTATTGGTGATTATTGGACTTATCTTGCTTGAATTTTTCCCGCATCACGATTGGAAAAAATATGGCGAGATATTGATGGGCCTGGGGCTAATCTTTGTCGGGATGACCTACATGGCATCTGCCCTGGATTACCTGGTGGAAATTCCCGTATTCGCGAATTTGCTAACAGCAATTAGCCTGCACCCCTTCATAGGTATCCTTGTTGGCTTGATAATTACGGCGATTACCCAGAGCAGCACGGCAGTGACAAGCATGGTGGTGGCAATGGGCATCAGCCAGGTAATCACTATAGAAGGCGCAGTTGGGGTGATTTTGGGGGCAAATATCGGATCATGCATCACTGGGTTTGTGGCTTCCATAAGGTTGTCGCCTAAAGCTCGCCAAGCTTCTATAGCGCAAATTGGAATGAATGTTTTTGGAGTTATACTCTTTTTACCCTTTATCAGTCAATTTGCTAATCTAGTAGAGCACACCTCCCCAGACCTCCCCAGACAGATCGCGAATGCACATACGATTTTCAACATCACGGTTAGCGCGATTCTTTTCCCATTTGTAAAACAATTAACTCAGTTATCTGGTTGGCTGACACCGGTTGGGCGAACTACAGAAAAAACCAAGGTCACAGCATTTATTGATGAGATGCAGCTCGGAGTACCGGCAGTAGCATTGAGCGAAGCTGCCCGCGAATTAACCCGGATGGGAGAGATTACTGCTGAGATGTTACGCGACAGCTGCGTGGCACTGATCAATCTGGACAAAAGTAACATCAAGAGCGTATTAGTTCAAGAGGATGAGCTGGTTGATCCGATATATCATGAGCTGGTGACATTTATCAATAAATTAATCAACGAAGATTTGAGCCTGGCACAACAAAAGCGCTGCTTCCAGCTCAAAAATCTACTTATCGATATCGAACGCGTGGGGGACATGGCGGAAGATATAGCTCAATACGCCCAGGAAAGGGTAGAAAACCACGTAACATTCACTTCTCCAGCCATCGAAGATCTGGAAAGTTTATGGAATCATGCCCATCAGACCTATTCGTTGGCTCTTCATGCGTTTTCAACCAGCAACACTGATGAAGCCACACAAGTCTGCCGTATGGAGAGTGAATTTGACCGGCTATATTGGCACACACGTCAGGCGCATATTCACCGTATAGAAGAAGGTGTTTGCCAACCAGAAGCGGATGTGATTTTTACTGAAACACTAAGACTCCTGGAGCGAATAAGCGACCACGCCGATAACTTGGGTGTCAGTGTGGCACGTTCTTAAGAGACAGGGACACAGCAGCGCTGCTGTGCCCCTCCTCTTCAATCTATTTTACTTAGTTATGAATTATGTCTTAGGGGCACGATATTCCACATCCATCACGGTGTTCGTGCCCCTACAATATTAATAATTCTACTGACCTGTAAACTGCCAATTCTGCACGTCCCAGACCATGCTGCCCCAGGTGCTGACCACATAGCCGGTCAGGTTGTTGGCGTATCCGTAGCCATCTTGAAAGATATATATATATAGCTGAGGTAATTCAGTTGCAATCAAATTACCCAAACCGCAGTAAGCTGCCTTGCGCACTGCCAGGTCAAACGTGCTTCCAGCCTGTTGGACGAACGCATCTCCTTCCGGATTCACCCAGCGCCAGATGTTGCCACCGGTTGTGTTTTCAGGGGATGGGATCTGTGTTGATAGGTAGTCATTCTCGATTGATCCCTGCGGCTCAATGGATAGGCTGCGATCATAAATGAGCATATCGTAATCGCCAATCATGCGCGGCGAATTATCTTCATATGCCCCGAAGATGATCGAAAAATCATAATTTTGGATGCGGGCTTCAATACCTACCGCTTTCAGGTTTTCGACGATAAATTCCTCGGTGCGCTGGAGGGGTTCAAAGTTGGTGTATCCCTGCAGCTCAAGGCTCAGGCGGGTGCCGTCTTCAGCATAAAGTGCGCCCTGGGCTACCCGGATGCCATCCGAGCCAACCTTCCAGCCTGCTTCCTCCAGAAGTGACATAGCTTTATCCACATCATATGGGAAAGCACGCGCAATGTCGCACTGGTACCACCCATAGGCAAAGGGTGAAGTTGATGGTGCGACGGTGTTGCGCAAGACGTCCTTGATTAAGGTGTCGTAATCAATCGCCGAAGAGATTGCCTGGCGCACGCGCAGGTCTCCCAAAATGGGATGGGGTGGGGTCGGACCAGGATCGCCATCGAATGGCTTACTCAGATTGAAATCAATCGCCAGATTCCATACGCCCGGTACCATTACTTCATGGGCATTATCACCGACTACCGTACCGTATTCATTGGGATCATCAATTCCCGGCCATAGCTGCACCTGTGCCTCCCCCTCCTTCATCAAATCAATCTGTGCGGCTGGTTCAGGGATGATGCGAAAGATGAGCTTGCTCAGGTAGGGTTTACCTGCCTGGAAATAGTATGCGTTGGGTTCCATGGTGATGCTCTCACCCGAAGCCCAATCGGTCACGACAAACGGGCCTGCTCCCACTGGCTGGCGGTTCCAATCCCAATTGGACATATCGGAAACGTCACCAGCTGCGTGGCGTGGAAAAATCCCATAGGCGAATTGCGCCAGATAGCCAGCATATGGTGTGCTGTAATGCATCACTGCTGTGAGTGCATCCGGCGTATCGATAGAGGCGATCTGAGAGATCCCACCTGTACCGGCTAATGCTCCCGAATTTGGGTCTGCCAGGGCTTGCCAGGTGAATTTGACGTCATCCGAGGTCAATGCCTCTCCATCTGACCATTTCAAATCAGCCAGCAGCTTCCAAGTGACGGTCAATTTATCGGCGGAGAGACCACCATTAGCTTCTGTGGGCAGCTCAGCCGCCAGCATAGGCACGAATTCACCTTTCTCATCCACCGTTACCAACCCGGTCATGCTGGTGGCATCTGCCACCTGCCGGGTAACCGCAGCATCAGACATATAGTAATTCAATGTGGTTGGCTCTTCGGGGATGATCAATACTACCGTACCACCAGCTGGCTCAACGACGGGTGGAGGGCTGGTAGGCTCGACTGCCACTGGAGCTTGTGTAACAGCTTCAGTGACTGCAGGAGCTTCTGTGACCACTGGAGCCTGGGTGGTGGCTGTTGCACAGGCTGAAAGCAGCAGTCCAAACAATATTACTAGAGTGATTAAACGGGTTTTCATATTTTTCTCCTCATAAATGGATTTTCAAACTAGATTGGGTAATAATTATTGGCAAATTATCCTTCCTTAACTCTATTTATCAGTATGTACAACATACGGGTCAAAAGCATCGCGCAACCCATCGCCGATATAATTGATCGCCATGACGGTGAGGAAGATCATCACTCCCGGATAAATTGCCATCCAGGGAGCACGATAAACATGCACCTGCGCAGTGGAAAGGATGGCTCCCCAGGTGGCTGTAGGCGGCTGCACTCCAAACCCCAGATAGCTCAACCCTGATTCGGTTATGATGGCAAATGCCATTTGCAACGTCCCAGAGACCAGGATCGGCCCTATGCAGTTAGGCAAGATGTGCCAGATGATGATCCCTGCATCTCCCCCTCCCAGCGCTTTGGTGGCGGTAACAAATTCACGCTCACGCAGAGTTATAAACAGGCTGCGCACCAGCCGAGCTGGCCACATCCACGAGAGGGCTGCGATGATCACAATGACTACGAGAACGGAATTTTTGAGCCATGGATATGGCAGCTCGCGCAAAAAGGAACTAAGGATGATCAGAACAAAGATCGTGGGAAAGGTCAGGAAAGTGTCAGTGATCCGCATGAGCACGTTATCCATCCAACCACCATAATAACCTGAGATCGCACCGACTGCCACCCCTAAAAAGATGGTCAGCAGCGTTGATACCAGGCCAACTATCAAAGACACTCTACCGCCGTACAATATGCGGGTGAAAATATCTCGCCCCAGTTCATCAGTTCCAAACCAATGCGCAGCCGTGGGTGCCTTGAATGGGTTGGCAGGATCTTGTTGGGTGGGGGAATATGGGCTGAAGCTGGCACCTAAGGCCATCGATACCAGCACCACCAACATCACTACTGCCACCACTGCCAGTCGGTGCTTGAAGAATCGCCGCAGTATTTGGCTCCCCAAGCTCCGATTAGTCATATTTCACCCGCGGATCAAGGATGCCATAGAATAAGTCAGCCAGGATGTTACAGAATATGATGATGACCGCATCGATCATCACCACCGCCAGCAGGACGGGGTAATCGCGCCCGCGAGCGGCGTCCCAAAAAAGCCGTCCCATCCCCGGCCAGGCAAAGATCGTCTCAATGAAAAGCGCCCCAGCAAACAGGCTTGGCAAGTCCAAACCGATTAACGTCACCAGCGGGAGGATGGCGTTACGCAGGGCATGCTTGTAATATACCAGCCGGTCTGAGGCACCCTTCGCACGCGCAGTGCGGACGTAATCCTCGTGAAGTACATCCATCAAGCTTGAGCGCAGGAAACGTGAGTACCAGGCTGCCCAGCTGGCACTCAGTGCAGTGACAGGTAAAACTAGGTGCCAGGCCATGTCCAGCAGGCTGCTTTCCCCACCAATCGTGCGCATCCCGCCTGCCGGGAAAAGTGGCTTGCCAGTGGATGGATTGGAAATGGCCACATAAAAAACCAAAATCAGGGCCAGCCCCAGCCAATAAACCGGAACCGATTGACCTATAAATGTCAGCGTAGTGGCAATATAGTCAAACAAGGAATATGGTTTCCGTGCGGAGAGGATGCCTACAGGCAACGCAATGATTAAAGTCACCAGAAAAGATACACCCACTAATATTAGTGTATTGGGGATGCGTTCCGCGATCATCTCAGACACGGGCCTGCGGAACTTGATCGAATCCCCCATATTGCCCTGCATCATATCACCCAACCACTTTACGTATTGAACCGGCAATGGCTTATCCAATCCTAGTTGTTTTTTCAGTAAATCAATCTGCTCCTTGGTCACATTGGGATTACGATAGGCAGTCGAGAGCGGCCCGCCTGGCGCAGATCGCACCATGGCGAAGAGCAGTACGCTTAAGATGAACAGGATTGGTATGGCCTGTAAAACACGGCGTAGGGCGTATCTGGCCATTACACCTCGTGGGTGATTTTCCCACCCATCATGGTCATGAGTGGATGGACTTCCTTCATTTTTTCTGGGGGAATCTTGAAAATATCATCCGATAACAGAACCAAATCTGCCTGGTAACCAGATTTAAGCTGACCCTTTGAATGCTCCTGGAATTCTGCATAGGCTGCTTCTCGTGTGTATGAATGTAGGGTATCTGCCAGGTTTTGCCGGTGGTGTGGTAATCCCTCTGCCCAAGGCTTGCGGTTCAGGGTGTTGTGCACCCCCAGGAATGGGTTTTGGCTGACGACCGGCCAATCGGAGCCGAAGATGAGCCTGGCTCCAGCCTTACGAATGTCGGTCCAGGCAAAGCTGAGCGGCCAGCGTGCTTCACCCACCCGAAACTGCCAGATATCACCATCATCCACGGATGGTGGGGCATGCAAGGGTTGCATCGAGGCAATCACACCCAGCTGTTTGAAGCGCGGCAGATCATCCGGATGTATGACTTCGATGTGCTCCACCCGGTGGCGTGCATCGCGCTTGCCATTGGTTTTGCTCGCCAGGGCATAGGCATTCAATACCCGCCTCACCCCACCATCACCCACCGAGTGGACGAATATTTGCAAATCCAAACGGTCAGCTTCGACGACGATACGATTGAAATGCTCCACACTGTAATTGCTGTCACCACAGGTTGAAGGGTTATCTGTGTAGGGATCCACCATCAAACCAGTGTAAGTTTCGATCACCCCATCCATGAACATCTTGACACACCCACCTCGCACCAGCTCGGATTGGTATTTGGTTTTAAGTGGAAATGCTTGCTCCTGGATAGCCTTAAAAGGTGTATCCACCCGGATGCTATAAGGTACGTAAACCCTGACTGTCAAATCTCCAGCCTGTTCAAGCGCAGCATATAATCCGGCTTGTTCTTCGTCGCCATCCATGTTGTGGATGCTGGTCACACCCATCTGGGAAGCGATTTTGACTCCCTTTTTTAGTAATCGCAGCTTGGTGGCTCTATCTGGCACTGGCAAGACTGCTGTGATGTGTTGGCTGGCGTGCTCCTTTAGCTCTCCAGTGGCTTCACCATGCTCATCCAGAACGATCACTGAATTCGGTGGGCATTCACCACCATTGAAGATGCCTGCCATATGCAAGCCCAGGGTATTCACCCACATGGTATGCCCGTCATAAGCAGTAATGGCTATCGGGCGGTCTGCCAGGATGGCATCCAGATGCTGGCGGGTGATGGGGACCAACCCTGGGCCAAGGTTGTAGCGCAAGCCAAAACCAGTCAGCCAGGGCGCACCAGGGTTCTCCGCAGCATATGTACGGATAGCTTTGGTGGTATCTTCATAATTGAAACAGGTTTCAAAATGGATTTCATCCAGGGTGAGTGAGCCGTGCAGCATGTGGAAATGGCTGTCGATGAACCCCGGCATCAGGGTATGCCCCTCCCCCTGAAAGACCCGGGTGCTTGTGCCCTTTAATTCTTTAACCCCCTGCTCGTCGCCAACATAAACGATGTATTTTCCCTTGACTGCGACAGCCTGTGCGACGGTTTGTTCTTGATCTGCAGTGAAGACGTGTGCACCGGTGATGATAATGTCAGCATTGGTGGGCATGAATGGTCTCCTAACATTAATGTGGGATGAAATATTTTAGCACAAAGAGATTAAAAGACAGGCAAAACTTGATTACTGAGCGGTCGACTCCCTAACTTCGAAATTCACAAGATAAGTATGCGTAGGCGCGGAACGACGCCGCGCTTGTGGATAATCTACCGTATCGTGAAGATGCATGATAACTACATGCCTGAGCAGTATTGCACCAATTCAGCCAGTTATAAATCTCACATCACCGATATGGTATCCCGAAACAATTACAAGAAGGCTACTCTGATAAGTAGATTTTTGACATGTGAAGGTGGAATTAGTTGGGTATAACATCAAAGTATTTATAAATGACCAATTACTCATCAACTATGTGCAGCTGAGGTGAATCATGGAAGGAGAGGCTTATCACGTTGGACCGGTGCAGCTGGGTCTGATCGGGCTCGATTTGATAATGTAATCGTGAGAGGCTCTTTACCCGTATATTTACCCCAGGTCATCTGTCCATAATCATTAATAATAGTGAAATTAACCAGGATGCCCCCAATTTCACTGGAGGCAGCCTGTATTTTTACGAAAAATTCTTGTTTAAACTGAGTAGCTCGACCGCTTATTGATAAATTTGCTCGCACCTCATGGTAAGGTCACATACTCTGCCAGGAAGCTGCGGGCTGCTTCGGTGTCCACGCGGTAGTCCTTATCGGTTGCTTTGCATTGGGTATCGCCGGTTACGGTGATCGCAGCTACAATATTAGTCTCGACTCCATACAGATGGATGAAGTGCGGTCCGCCTGAGTCACCATAGCAGGTGCCGCCGTTACCCGTAGCCAGATTCATCGAATTTGTAAGCCAGGAATTGGTGAGAGACAGGAATTCCTGGTCTACCCGGTTGCGATCCAGATTGTCCATGATGGGCTGCCATCCGCCTTGCTTTGTGTCACGTACTGTACCATACCCAACTGCTGTGAAAAGCGTGTCATTCAGCAGATGCTGAGCTTTTAGGTCATCCAGCAGTCCAGCTATCGGCAAATTGGCGTGCGTGATCTCAGGGGCCTCGTCCAGCACGATCACTGCAATATCCCCAGGATCCGCATTTCCATATTGACCCGCATAAAAATTATAGTTGGGGTTGGTGTGCCAGACCCCCGTGTAAATTTTGCTGCTCTCGCTGATGGTTGGATCGAACACCACCCCAATGACCGATCCTGGATACCTTACTACGTAGCCATCCAAGGGTGCCGTGCAGTGTGAAGCTGTCAGGAATACGTTGTCACTGATCAAGGTGCCGGAACATATCTGGAATGTCCCTCTATCCGGTATTCTTAGTACGATCGAGCCAACGAAAGGATGCGCTGTTCCATCAAATTCGCCATAACTGATGGCTTGGGCTGGAGTAGATATTGCAAACAGTAGTACCAGGATAATACTTAGAACGAATATCTTGCGAAACATTTATTCCTCCTCTAATACGGTTTGTTCACTGGTTATCTTATTAGAATATAACCCTATAGTTGACTGACATCACCTCCGTTCTGGACTCATTTATTATTCAGGGATTTATATCCAAACGTTTCCACTTAATACTTGTTAAAACAAATACCATCAGGCTATCTCATGAGTTCAAGTATGCTTGTTAGTAGATTGGCATGCAATAAAGAAATCACCCTGTAGGTATATTATTGCAGAAAAACGATTGCGTGTCAATCAGGTCTTTCGCTGCTTAGCTTGTCAGCCGATAAACAGGAATTATGGCCAGGATCACACATACTACGAAAATCCCAACGATGATCGCTGGGATTAACACGGTGCCAATGGCTTGCCCGGTACCAAGGTTCTCAGCCGCCCTGATTGCGTTTACATAAAGTGCAAGCGTATAGATCGCGAGCACCCCTGACAACACGAACGGAATGAATAAAGCTGCCGGGATTTGAAAAAACAGATAACTGATCAGACCGATTACTCCTGCAAGCAATGTACCGGGTGCTGCCACTGCAGATAAACAATAAGTAAGCTCACTCCATTTACCATTACCGCCAAAGAGTTTCGCAATCAGGTGGTATAAGCCAGCTGATATGGCTATCCCAATGATGGCAAAAATTGGGACGAGAATAAAGCCACATACATAGCCAAAGATATAACTTCCAAAATATTCGGGCATCGAATGACCAATCAGCCTGACTAAACTAAGGCTATTGATCAGAGTAATGACCAAGGCTGTTATAGCAATCCATAGTAACCCACGTGTAATATCACTGCCTGGCTCGTTCAGGATCGTTTGGAAGGGGGCTATACCTGGGCGACTCCACACATCCCACCAAATCTCGTACCATTTCCTGGGTTTTACGGGTTGAACTGTTTCCATAGTCTTGTCTCCATATTCTCCTCAGGTACGGTTATTGACGTATTTGAGCTACTTTATACTCAAAGGGTGGCGTTCATCTGCGCTATAATTAAACTATCCTGAATGATAGTATTACGATGAAATGGAAACCCATACACGCATCCCCACCTGGTTGATTGGCGGCGCTGTTGCATGGCTCGCTTATGCCATCAGCCTCAGTATCCTGCATGTATGGTTACTCAACCAATGGGGTGTGCCATATACCATCCAGATTTACAATCTCAGCAACTCTGAACCGTACCCACTGGCGCATGCCATCCTGGTAGCTATGATATCACCAGGATTTTTCTTGCTAGAAGCGCTTTCCTTCCTTCACATCCATGTATCCTGGCTGGATGCTGCTATCTATAATTGGGGAAAGATGACGTTTCTTTCAAGTTTACCGGCGTTCCTGGTGGGCGCTCTGGTCACCACCCATGACAGCCGTATGAAACTTACGGGAGCAATTTTCGGATTGCTGCTGCTCGGTGGAAGTCTCCTTTTCGTCTTGAGCAGCCTGCTCAGTCAATAAGGTTATAATCGCTTGCATGGTTTCTCCCCGCAGCCAGCCCCTACTGATCACCCTGATCCTGCTCATATTTGTCATACTGGCATGCAAACTTCCTCAGACTACAGTCTCCACACCCACCAGCGTTCCCATTACCCCGGCTGCCAATCCAACTAGCACTTCTAAAATCAAGACTCCACATCCAGGGAATATTGCCAGCCCAACTGCCCATCCAACGTCTCCTCCCAGCGTAGCTCCGCATCGCATCGCCACTCACCGCATCTACGGCCTCGCTGAATTTTATGATCGTTCAACCTCGGCAAGATTCATCCCGCGCGGAGTGAACTACTTCATCCTCGTCCCGGTGTTGGACCATTATGAGGACCGCCTTTTCGCAGTTGGGGTTTACGACCATAACCGTACCCAAGCTGATTTTTCCGCCCTCTCGGCGGCTGGATATAACACCGTGCGCATCATCCTGGATGGCTGCACCAGTGGTGATGGGTGCATCGGTATGGAGAATAGTCAGGGGTTGAACCCTGCTTACTTGGATAATATCGTCGACCTGATAAACCTGGCTAAGGAAGCGAACCTGTTTCTCCTGCTAGCCTCAAAGGACTTGCCCGATTTGGGCGGCTACGCATTACTTGCTAACCAGGGATCCAATGCATCCTTCGCATCTTACCGCAGCGCGGAAATCCTTACTACGGCCGGAATTTCTGCTTCGCAGAAGTATTGGGCTGACTTGCTTGAGGGTTTGACCTCGCGCCAAGCTCCATTCGATGTCATTCTGGGATGGGAGCTGCTAAGCGAGGGGTTTTATCCATCCGACCAACCTCCTTTCTCCCTTCAAAGCGGAAAAATCTCCCCTGCAAATGGCAATACTTATGATATGGCTGTCCCTGCTCAAAAACAATCCCTGGCAGTGGAAGGCATTCGCTATTACATCGAGATGCTGCGTCAGACCATCCTCACCTACGACCCAACCGCCTTGATCACCCTGGGTTTCTTCGCGCCTGATTCACCCAACCCTTGGCGGGAAGGGGATTACCGCTACGTGGTAACCGCTCCCTTATTGGACGATTCCTCCCTGGATTTCTTTGACCTGCACGCCAATCCCAGCGAAGGGTTAACCCTATCAGAGCTGACCCAAAACTTCGGATTGAGCAGTCATGTCTCCAAACCTGTTGTGATGGGCGCAGTGGGAGCCTCCACCTGGACATACCCGCAGGTATCCAATGGAGCGATCGCGGTCCAGGATTGGATTGCAGCCTCGTGTGCTCAGGGTTTTGCCGGTTGGCTTTATTCCGGCTATTATCCCTTCCCCGCTGGATTGAGTGACGCTACCTGGGGCTTTGTCGATGAAAAATATTTTATCCTGAACGTCCTCTCCCCTAAAAAACAGCCCGATGCCTGCACAGTCACCGTCTTACCCGGGCGCAATCTGGCCCTCGGCAAGGTGGTTGAAGTTTCGGGGGCTTTGCCAGACCAAACACCCCAAATGGCTGTGGATGGAGACCCAAACACCCAATGGAGCGCTGGAGGCTTCCCCACCCAATGGATCCAGATCGACCTGGGTGGACGGTACAGTATCGGTGAGATCCGCTTGACGGTGGGCCAGTGGCCTGCAGGACAGACCGTGCATCAATTGTGGGTTGGCGCAACACCAGACTCGATGCAAATGGTGCATGCGTTCAGCGGTGATGAATACGATTTCGACGTGATTAATTTCCTCCCAGCTGCCCCGCTGGATAACATCCGCTATGTGCGCATCGTCACCACCGAAAGTCCGTCATGGGTCTCGTGGAGAGAGATCGAAGTTTTGGCACCCTTCCCCACCACACCGACCGCGACTCCGGATGTGACTCCAACCCCCTAAGGATTACTATCCCGCCACAATACACTTAATGAGGCCGATTTATCTCTTATAGTGGATGATATTTTAATACCCTCAATCCCCACGCCTGCCCCGAATCCTATGGGTTCGGGGGAAGCTTCGTAAAAAAGGAATCACCTACCCACAATCATTATCGTCCTGATTCATCTCTATACCCCTAAATTGGTCACATCTGTAACGATAGAATAAAAATTATCATCACAGATGCTCTATAACTTAATCATCAGATATTTACTCCGATTCTCAATTCCCATGGGTAATTAAGGTTGGTGTTTGGAATTACTATTGTCAATTCCATTGAAGTCCTGTGGAAGCTCAGACCAGGATGCTGACCCACCGTTTGTTAAATCGCCCAAAGATTGAACAGCATTGCATGTCAATGAATCGACCCTGAAATTATCATAACGAATGTCTGCATTTTCGTAGCCAAAAGTGTAATTTATCAGGCCAAGATATAACGATCCAATATAGGTAGAATCTGATACACTTGCCAGCAGCTGATCATTCGCAGAAGCGATGATCGATGCTCCATTTCGTTCGACACTGATATGATTGGTTGCAGTACCTTGTTGAATTGCTGAAGAAGAATCTTCGGCAAGGATCTCTATACTTCCGTCTGGGTCATAACGGTAGATTCCAAACCAACCATCGGGGTATATCTCTAATGTATACTTTCCACTCCAATCCTGAGTAATCCCAAACGCAATGCCATAAGAACTCATCACGGCATCAATATTTCGCAAGTCAACGCTGACTCTGTAATTCGTTGACTGAAAGCCGGGACGAGCTATAGAATACCAGTTCTTAGGACGTATCAAGATGCGATACTCACTGTTGATATATTCGAATAACGTATTCCCAGTATCGCCTTTAGGCCAGCCACTGGCTGGATTAGAGAAATCGTCCCTGAATAGGGGCGGGCACATTTTAGACACGCAGGGTAAGAATAGGGGATTAATTTCGGTCCTAACCTGCAAACTTTCAAGATCTATGTCATTGAGATCCCCATGACCATACGCATTTACCTTCTGCCAGTTTTGGCTGGCTGGCATAGCTTGAGCCTGATGGGTCACCGCCCCCAATAGCAAACCGACTACGGTAAATCCCAATACGATTGCCAATCCAATGAGAATAAGCTTGCGTTGCATTCTGTCCTCCTTATAAATTTTATATATTTACCGATTGCTATTGCCTCGATGACCTGCGACTCACTGGCATCTTATCCATCGAAACAACAAATTTGTAAGATCCCGTAGCACTGACTCAGAATGGTATCAAGACATCTATACGACAATAAAAAAACATTAACACCCCTTCAGATTTACATTTCTCACCCAATTTTAATTATACATAGGTTTAAATATTTTGTATAAGCAATCTATGCCAAGAATCCGTCCCTTCATGTAGAACGATTCTGATAACTATTAATATGTTTCTTAGATATTTATGACATTGTTTGTCTATAATATTTCCGAACGGGGAAGTGTATATGAACCGCAGCTTATCCCCGACTCGATATCATGGGAGGTAAAGTTATGGTAATGACCATATTAGAAGGTCGTGTTTCTAAAGAAAATTGGCCTGCGCTTGAGCAGGCTTACCTAAAGGGATCTGAACAGCGTGAACCAGGATTAGTTCAATCCTACCTGATCCACGCCACCAAAGAGTCAGATCTATGGCGAATTCTGACCTTGTGGAGCAGTCGCGAAGCACTCGACGAAATGCGCAAGTCGGTTGAAACCCCTCTTGGGGTGCTGATGTTTCATAGCGCCCATTCAGAACCGGTATTGTCGGTCTTCGACATCGTTCAGCAGATCACTCAGAATTAGGAATTCACGTCTGGGGAGGATAAAGGCAGACAATACGCAGGGAGATTCATAATAAAACGCCTTCAGGTTGTTAACTTCTACGAAATCCACCACGGAGAAACGACAAATAATCAGGGATGCCTGGTCCACACCATGTTTTTAGGGGAAGGCTGGGAATCTTATCTCATGGGTTTGCGGAACCAGATGTCGGTGCTAAAGGTTTGGTAGCCCATCCTTTGATAAAATTCATACGCTCCGCTTTCATTTTCAGTGTCGACACCTAGCTCCGCTTCATGCATGCCTTGGGTTTTCAAAACCTGCAAGCTTTTGGCAAGCAGTGCGCTGGCCACTCCGCGTTTTCGCCAGGGTTGGCGTACAAAGATGTGTTCAGTGTAACCCCGCTTGCGACCTAGCTCCTGGTTTTCGGCTTCATTAATCCGGTTGAGCACCATTCCAGCAACCTGATCCCCATCCCAGGCCACCTGCCATAGCTTTGGCGTATGAGATGGGTTTTTCAGCCAGGGTTCATATCTTTCCTCCGTCCAATCCTCCACCACCGTTTCGAAAAGTCTCAACACAACTTCTCTTTGTGCTTCCCAGATGCTACGGAAATGTTCAGGTTGTACTAGGCGAATCACCAAACCAGCGGGTAGTGCTCGATCGGGGATATCATTCAGCCGGTAAAGCATATTATTGAAATGACGCACAGCCTGGTAACCCTCACCTTTTAACACTGCAATCCACATTACCTGGGCACTTGTCGCCCATGACTGGTAGAACCGCCTGGAAGTGGATGGATGACTGGCAGCAATCTCGTGTAGCCGGTGATCGTTTCGACGCACCATTGCAGACCACAACCCATGATCTCTCCAGTCTGGTAGCAGGATGCACAACTGGTCATATAGCCGGGTATTTTCCGACCCTGTATACCAGCTGACACGGCTGAAACCCACCTCGGTGAGCTCCCCACTTGCGTTCTTTCTTAGCGCAAACAAGATATCCTTGCTTGGATTAAAACGGTTGGAAGGGGCACACCACTGCCTGATACCATCCAGAGAATGCGTTCCGCTCACCTGATCAGCTCGATCGCTCTCGACCAGCAGCGAATAAATGAGGGAGTAATCGGCCTCTCCCTGGAAGTGACGGAATGTGAATCCGGGAATCTCCGGCATCTGGTTGTTATCTCCAGAAACAATATGATTATCTATTCCACGCCTCATGATACGGATGGGGTAGCAGCTCTTTTAGCTTTACTGTCCTCTCCTCATCCAGGATCACATCCGTCGATGTCAGGTTGGATTCGTCGACCTCATACATTAATTCTCGGCACCTGCCACAAGGTGGCAGCACACTTCCATCCCCCGATATAGCCACAATCCTGGCGATGGTCGATTCACCGGCAGTTAGCATTGCCGCAATGGCAGTATGTTCGGCACAGAAACCAATTCCACTGCCCATATCCAAACACACACCCAGGTACAGGTTACCTTTCGAGGTTTGCAAAGCGCAAGCTACATCTCCTGCCCGGTTGCCAAGGTATAACTCCCTGGGATTGAGCACCATCTTGGCTTTTTCGATCAGTTCGTGATTGGATAGGTGATTCATAAGTCATCCCTATTCCTCGTATTATAAATCTTGCAGCTTGATAGGCGTGTCTTCCCTTACGTGGGATAGAAGCACACTGTTATCAAACTCAACCCGACCCACAACAAGATTTCCAGGGTCTCTGTTTTGGGCTGGGTTTTTCGGATAGCGCCATACCCATGCAGCAAGATCATGCCCCCAAAAATCCAGAGCATCAAGTCAAAATAGAAAGGCTTGGCTGTGGGGGAAAGGGTCGCCTTGTAAGCAAAGATTGCCATGATGGAGAGAAATACACCTAGGGAGCGCCCCAAAAATATGGCTAAATTCCCGGGTTGCGATACGTCCCATCGAAAAACTCGAGCCCAGCTCATGGGCACGAACATTAGCGGCATGCCGAAGGTAAGCAGCGTTACCACACCAACAATAATCAGGTATACATCAGAGTACGATTTCCATATCCCTATCATACTGCCACTATCCTCCAGAACTTAAGTAAAACTGATCTTTCATGTGTAAGGTCCACATACCCTATTTATCTAAAACTCTAATTTCCGGTGAGCGAAATAGCCTTCTACCCCTTTCTCGATACGATTTTTTACCGGCATCAGCACGGCAATCCCAATCGCCACTGCCACCAGGTGCAACACGGTGGAATTTTCTCCGATTTTTTCACCCACGAACGTAACCAGGATATGCTCCATAAAGCTGTAGACGAAGATAAGAATGGCTGCCAGGATGGAATACAAGGTTCCTTTTTTAATGATCACGGTTATGTCAAAGAGCCTATCCTTTATGATTGCCAGACCTATAATGGTCGCAAATACATCATTCAATAGCATCCCTAATGGCAAGACGTATGAAATGTCTATTCCCATGACGATTAAGGTTTTAACGATTGCGAAGGTAACTGCCAGAAAACCTGAGAATATATACAGATAGTGTCGTCTTTCCAGAATTAAGGTCGTTCTTCGGGCACTTTTTAATAACAACCAACACGAAGTTAAATTGAGACCGAACCAGACAATAAAAATGATCGGATCAAAAACAGTGGATACCACCTGAAATATGTTACCCCATTCGTACGCGTAGAATCCTTCGATCTGATAAAACATGCCTGCAAGAATGGGTACCCATGTTATACCAGTCATAACCCATACCAAAATAATCGCCCATCTTATCGGTCGCCCGGTATATAGATTTACGAAATGAAAGATCAACGCGGGAATAAACACACATGGATAAACGGCAATACGACCAATAACTTCCAGCTCGTCAACATGCTCGTTCCTGATCATCGTCGTTAAAATACCAAAGTCCCAGATCACGCAGATGAACAGGAAGACTGCGAATAGGTAATGATAGTTTCTTTTGCCATTCTTGAGCACCAGATATAGGATTGTACTTGTCAATAGGAAACCAATGCCGGATTCAATTGCGGTAATAACCACTATGGACGACATTCTTATCCCCTCCTGTGTGGATGATCTGGCTGCATCTTGGCTTGAGCAGACCAACCCAAGATTTATAGATCAATCCTTCTGTCGTATACTATACAGCATTTTACTCTTTAGTCAAGCAAAAGCTCTTCCACCCAATTCCTCTAAACTCTACTTATCCCTTCCTAAATCCATCATACTCTGCTGGTATTTCAATGCAGAATCGTTGGCAGAGAGCTTTGACATCATGATAATCTGTTTCATCCAGCTGATAGCCGGTATGAAATTTAACCAGCCACTCCGGAGAGATGCATCTAACCGGGTAATTTGCAATTATGCCAGTTCCAATCAGTGATTCAAGCGGGTAAGGCAACCCAAAAACTAGGTTACCCTGTTCATCATAGGTATAGGTATGAATATCGACTTCATGACCCAGCCCATCTCCCATGACGAAATTGCAGTCCCTGTTATCAGGTCGCGGCACATCTTTATAACCTTTACCTTCAAGCACAGCTCGGATATGAGGCACATATTTATGCTGCACAGCAATATCCAGGTCTGTATGCGGTCGAGTCTGCTCACCGAGCAGGGCATCCACTCCCCAGCCTCCATCAATCGTCACTTCAATCTGGTTTTCATCAAACAGCTTGACCAGCTCAAGCACAGCCTCAACCATCATTTCTGGCTCATTTTGGTGAATTATCCCCGGTTTACTCATAATACCCAATTATAGTATGACCTGCTCGTCTCCTCCCCTAATTGCCGCAATACCGTAGTATCTTCATCCTGTAGTGTCTTTATGGTTCCACTACTGTATTGCCTTCTCAGTTTCACTCTGATTCCATTGGTGATAATTGGATATGTTGGGGTGACGTAGTTTTCCCCTCCCCTGATTTCCGCTTATTGGAAATTGGGGGAGGTGGGAGGTGGCATTTTTTTACTCCCAGCTGACAGCTTACCGCTGACCGCTTTTTTCCTTGGGAGGAAGCTGGATGGAGCTCACACTGGGTATCCTAACAGATAGGTGAACACGAATAGTGGCGTCCCTGTCGAAGCCTGACCAATTTCCCACCTGTAGCGTTCCTGTTCAAGGGGTTTTATCAGCTCCTTAAGCTCACTTTGCGAATACACTCTCAAAAACGAGACCAACCCATCCCAACAGGTTACCAGGGGTACGATGGGCAGCAGATACGTCCAAAGGAACCTGCTCCAGGTTCGAGGTTGGATGAATGGCGTTGCGAAGATATATCCCAATAGTGTCATCAAAGGGGAGAGTAAGAAAATGAGCGGTCCTTGGGGTGGCTTCAGGCTGGCCTCAAAGATACCAATCGCTACACCTTTATCACAGGCATCCTGCAGGATAAGCCTGGCTTGCTCAAGCTTGAAGTGATGAAATCCTTCAAACATGGTGCGCATGCCTTTCAAGTGGGAGGGAACATTCATGGCATCCACTGCCTGCGGCAGGTATTCAATCCCTTCCAATGATGCACGCGCCCATTTTTGGATCGCCTCAGGTGATGGGTATTTGTCGGTCAGTGTGACTTTTACCTGTAACCCTGCATGATGGAGCTGCTCACATAGCCGCACCCACGGTCCCGTGCCCCCAGAACACAAGTCGACAATTTCCATCGTCCCTGATTGCTGAAGTGCTTTTTCAAACAGTGGAACGAGGTTCTGGTGCCCTGCCCCGCGCGTCGTCGCAAACTGCAGATAATCCGTCTGAATGCGCCTGAAAACTTGTGGGTACCAGGGCTGATCCGTAAACTCAAACAGCTGCATTCTCTTCATAACAATCTAGAATGGCTTCTCAACGCATCAATACCTCTCTCCCCTGATGTACGACCAGTGGTTGTGGATGATCTTCCAGCCTTCTTCCATGTGCAGGTAGACCTCGGTACAATTCCAGGGGGTTCGACGTGATATTGAGCCATCTGCATTCAACCAGGTGGACAGGAATCGGTAGAAAAGCACTGCCATGTCACCGCAGACCTGTACCCGCGGGTCGATGAAATCCATCACATCGTAGAAGATCTTACCTTCCCGAAGCTTATATTCAGCCCAGAGTGCCTCTCTACCGTTAATCCGCTGAGGTGTTCCGGTGTCGAAATATGTCGTCTCCGGAGCATACAGCTCGATGAATCCCCACGGGTCTCCTTTGCGCCAGCGCTCCATAGCTGCTGATTCAAGCTGCACCAGCTCGCTCAATACGCCGTCATATTCAATCCTGGTGGCATGCACCGGCAATGGGATTTCCGCCACGTCCGGTACCTTGTGGTGTATGAAAGACCAATGCGTATGCACGATCTTCCACATGCCTTCCTGCTTGAAATATACCTCAGTTGCATTCCAAGGTGTCTGTGAAGTAACCTTCCCGTCCGGTGTGAGCTGCGATGAACGGTAGTTATAGGATAGCACTGCCGTATCGCCTGCCACTACCACCTTGGGGTCGATAAATTCCGATTTCTGATAATGGATCTTGCCCTCCACCAGCTTCATGTACGCCCTGTACTCCTCCAATCCGATAATAGGTTTGACGAGCCCCGGATCTACATAACAAATATCCTCAGCACTGATTTCAACAAAGCCCATCGGATCGCCATTCCACCAGCGTTCCATGGCAGCTTTCTCAAGGGATAGGATGGTCTGTTCCATAAGCATTCTCCTTATTAATTACTTCACAAGCGGCTGGTTAATCTCAATCAGATTTCCAGCAGGGTCACGGAAGTAGGCACTGCGAATACCCCAATCAGGATGGTCCGATGGTACCGCGGTCAATGGAACGCCTTGTCTCACAAGCTGCTGGCAAACTATGTCCACATCATCGACAGCAAAGATGAGACAGACTTTATCTTGTGATGTGGTATCGGCTGGTAGGTCTGCTGTGCCTACCGCTTCGCTCATCTCCTGCTTGTCAAATAAAGCAATACTTACCGGGCCCGTGTCGAAATCAGCATAAGTATCATTTTCTGTTCCATAAGTTGCCTGAAAACCCATCACGTCACGGTAAAACAGGAAACAGGCTTTAAAATTTGAGACCAACAACCGGGTGTAATTATATTTATAGTCCATATACCTTATCCTTATCTATCTTTCTGGTTATCATGTAGGTATAACCTAAGATGTAAGGCACACTGCACAAGAAATGGATATCGCCTGGTGAAGTTATTGGACAGGTCTACGGAGTGCCCAGATTGTGATTCCCGTCCCATCAACGACACATTCCTCCATACAATGGAATCCAAAGTGCTCATAGAGGGTGACATTTTTCTGGGTTACAGTATCAGTATAAACGACCACTTTTTCCTCATCCGCTTTTTCGAGAAATGGGCTGATAAGCTTGGTCGAGATGCCCTTGCCGCGTTCTGATGGTAGCACACCAATATTATCCAGATAATAATGGGGTTCATTAGCGTACTTTTGATGAAGTATGTCAATTTGCTTTAGGATCTCTCCTGCCCTTATACATCCTATCGGATAATAAGTGAATACTAAGGGTAAGAATAATCCCAATGACTTAACACTGATGGAGACATCCTTTTTTGGGGGTTTTATCCATAATGCAACGCCAATAATCGGCTCTCCAACCCCATAACCGTTTTGATTCAAAATATTCACTGTTCCATAAGCGCGAAAGAATTTCCTTAATGTCTTCACTCGAGTCCGTTTAAATGGCAGCATGAAAGCGCACAATGGATCATCTGCAAATGCTAGTGAAATGACCTCTGCGGCTTGATCTAAATCAGATATTTCCAGTAATCTACAATCGATATTATCCATACCGGTTTGAAATCAACAAGCTCTCATTCCATTATCCTCAACTACAACCGAGATTCGACTATGCGAATAACCCTCGCGCCCATTTTTCAGCCCGCTCCAGCTCACCTTCCACAAGTGGACCTTTCATCCCTTCCACATAGAAGCCTTCTGTTGGTATCACCAATTCCCCACCCTTTTTCTTTAACTGGTTTGCGATGCGTGCAGCTGCATACCCATAAATCCTTACGAAAAAGGGCAGTGGTGGCGATTTTTCGATCTCCGCCATCGTGAGCCGTGTATCAAAAGCAGCCACCTTGATCCCTTTTAGCCCATTTTGGGGAATATTATTCAGGAAACTCTTTATCCCTGCTGTGGGTCTGAACTGCTGGGTGGGAGAACCAACGACCAACAGCTTGATCCCCGCCAATTGTTCAGGTTTCACCGCCCCCACCCTGATTACAGTGACTTCCTCTGCTGAGCCAGGCACATTACCTATCGCCTGGGCAATCCTTTCAGTGTTGCCATAAAGCGAATCATAAACTACCATTGATTTCATGTTTATCATCCTCTGTTATTAATCATATGTCTCTAATAGTATTTGGCTTAAAGCCATTCGCAAACTGCCTAACCTCCCCGATGAATAACCGCCTCGAAATTCCATTTTGAATTTCAATAATGTCTTTTTATAC
>Ga0153916_10000046_pt1 | contig 67378 bp, 58 predicted proteins | sample Opewatmetagenome_FD_109642 | JGI IMG/M metagenome (GOLD analysis project Ga0153916, IMG submission 109642) | Freshwater wetland microbial communities from Ohio, USA - Open water 3 Core 3 Depth 4 metaG | ecosystem: Environmental > Aquatic > Freshwater > Wetlands | place: USA: Ohio, Lake Erie...
ATGTACGGCATCTGGATTAGGAACCTATTCCATGAACAGGCGTGTCGGGTTTTTATCCATGAGATTGATCACAAGATTGGAGGTTTTGTCACTCTTCGTGAAGCGCCAGATGAACTCGATGCCAAGAGACCTAAATACCATATTGACTTGATTGCTGTTGACGAAAAGCATAGACGGTCTGGAGTGGGTCGTCGGTTATTGAGGAAAGTCACGGATGAAGTGGGAAGAGACTCCAGAATCGACGTGGCTACTCAGGCCTCGAATCTAGGTGCAATTCGGCTTTATCTGGACGCTGGCTTCTCTATCTGCAGCTACTCGGTCACGCTGCATCTGTGGCATAGAGATCTATCAGCTTCTGGTGCTCGCTACTGATTCGTAGAGCCCCTCAAGATCCCTGAGCATTCGATCTATCGAGAATGAGTCTGAAGCGGTCTTTCGTGCGCCCTCCGAGATTCGTTTGGCCAGCGCCGCATCCGTAAGGATGTCTCTTATTGCCTCGGCTGTCTTGTTCACGTCTCTTGGGGGCACGAGCAAGACGTTCTTCCGATTCTGGAGCCATGGTCGCACAAAATTATCTTCTCTTACACAGGATACCACAGGAACTCCCAATGCCATCGCTTCAACTGATGCACTGTCGAAGCCAGTCCTACTGTCCAGAGAGTGTACTTCGAGAACCGATTGACGCAGCAATGATGGAACCAAACGATGCGGAATCTCGCCAATGAACCGGACTCTACCCTTCAATCCCAGTTGGGAAGTCATCTGAATGGGGGTTGGGTCCATGACTCTCCCGACAAAAACCAACTGGATGTCCGGGAACTCCTTTGCGACCACTGCGAAGGCACTTAGGACGGTTCTTGCGCTCTTGAGCCGGGTCAGGTGAGATAGCGATACTACAATTCTGCGCATCGGAGTGTATCCGTATTTGCTGGCATCCCACTCGGGTGAGGATAACAGCTCCGGTAGATCAATTGCCAATGGGATCACTGCAATACGGTCAAGAGGAACATGGTACGTATTCTCAATATAGCGATACATTTGTCGGTCCAGCGCAATGATTGCATCAGACTTTCTCCATACGTGGCCCAAGAACGCGCGGTCGAGATTACGCATGACGGCATTGAGTAGTGGATCCGTATGCACAAACCTTGTGTGGATTGTCACCACAAGCGGCAGGTGAAGTGCTTTCGAGCATTGAGCCGCTGCTATCGATGCATCGAGGAAGTGACCATTTGCATGAACGACTGTGGGCTGGAAGCGTGCGAGAATCTGTCGAATTAAGGGAATCGATGCAGGGTAAAGGGAATATGGCAGACCATAGCGCTGAGTCAGAGGAGTCTTAGGCAGCATGAACCCAGGAAGCTTGGCACAACCGAAATGAGCACTTTCTCCGGGATTTGCGTGTCTGAAGCTTATGACAAGGACCTCGTGGCCGCGATCTTCAAGGCCGTTTGCCACGCGCCAAGCATAGTGTGAGGATCCACTTTGGATTGGTGGAAACATACCTGACACTAATGCAATGCGCAAGGGAAAGCCTCGGTCACTAGTTGCGTATGTCAGAGTGAAATATGATTTGAGTATATATCCCTGATTGCGCTCGTGTGATTGGTGTCTTAGAACTGAGTTCTAACACTGTCCACTGATGGTGCGCTATGACAAGAACCCGACCTAGCAAGCACTAGACAACCTCGAATATGGAGCAGTTGCCCTTGTGAAATACCTCGTACAGAAATGAGTATGTTGAGAAATAAGAGTGGCAGATAACCGAGGAGACTGGTCTTGGTATGAAGGTAGTATTATCAACAATCATTCTTACTATGCGGTCAGGTGAACTGAGATATATCAGCTGAATGCCGTATTTGAGTAGAAGACCTTTCACTAAGGAAACGTTGTCAGGATGTGACCAAAAGGACTCAAACTCGAAGGCTCGGGTTTTGCTTGCATTGTCTAGTGGTCTCAGAAAGACAAGGTTCCTTATGCCCAACGAAGGTAGCCCCCAGTCCGATGCAGTTTCGTAATTGAGTATCAGTTCTTCATATCCTGCATGGTCTCTGATATAGTATCCTCCAGCAAGATCATTCTGAAACTCGCCACTTCGAGTCCAGTATGCTGCCTTGCTCTGCTCTGACCCGGTAGCAAAGCCCCAAATCGTCGGAGTCATTGAGACCGCTACGAATGCAACCAAGGCGATTTGATAGATTGTACCAGATAATCTAAGGTATCTTTCCCCAGATGATTTAAGGACTCTCAGCTCTACGGTCAAATCCCCCAACACCAGCCGCTTGGAATGCAGGTAGGCAGCCGCGTACACAAACGACCAGAGCTGCAAAAGCATCATCATGCGAGTGGGTAAAATGAGTCTCAGTCCAATTGCGAATAGATACGGTACCATAGAAATCAGAGTACACGAAAGCAGAATCAGAAAAGCTAGGCTCTCCGATTGGCAACTCCCTGCCTTAATCATCCTGCGACATTCAAGAACTGCAAATACGAGCATAGGAATGTAAAGGATGCTCAGGAAGTATGTGGGCTGGAGAAGGTAGTCCCAGATAATCCCGAACCCGAGATTGACGAAGATATAGGAGAAGGGCCCTAGGGTAAGAGAGAGGGCGCCAAGGACGCCTAGCAGGATAATGAATGTGGCAGTCGCAACCTTGCGGCGCGTCACGAGCCCTGAGCGCATACCCTGAGTCCGTAGTCTCTCAAACACTACCAACGCAAAGAGGACACCAGCCACGATTACGAACGTCGGATACGTGACGAGAATACCCAGAGATAATACTGCCCAAATCAGAAACGCACGAAAGCCGTCGGGGCTTTCCTTCTGAGAACGACCAGAAAACAACGACAACAGAGATAGTGTCATGAGTACGCCCAAGACAACAGGATAAGTACCATTCACGAAGTTCATGTAGATTGAGTTTTGAGCGTATTCCACTGGGTGAATGTAAAAGCAGAACAAATAGGCGGCTACAGAATAGGGGATTGACTTAGTCCTGCTCAGAACGAGAACTGGCGGTACAAGCGTGATTAGGACCATTGCATATGAGGCCACTACAATCATTTCAATACCTGCAGGTACGCCAAGAATCAGACACAGTTGGGCCACCAGCACATGGTAGCCCAGAGGGTATGACACCAGAGACGAATCGTATGGAGCAAAGCTCACGGGCAGTCTTCCTTGTTCCATTATCGCCAAGATATAATACCCATGAAACCAAGGGTCCCCAGCTTGGGACCACGACACGTAGCTAACTAGAGAAGCTAGCTGTGCGATTGACACCACCAGCAGAAGAAGAAAAACAGCATTGATTGGGGAGGAGAATCCCTTTCTGAATCTTGCTAACATTGAACGGAGCTCTGGAGCTCCGATCTTCCTTGACACCGCAAAGTACGAGCCTAGAGCTATAAGGGGCAGGCAGGGAACCAAGAACAGCGTCAGGACGCTCACAGATATCAGAGAGACAACCCACCAGAGTGCGATGTTGCAGGATAAACCGAGGGCTAGGACCAGAATAAGCGAAGGAACATAGCCGCAAGTCCGGAACCATTCAGGTCTTAGCAGACTTGCAAGAAGCAGGCCACTTGGCAGAGAAGTGACTGCAATCAATAGGTAGCTGATGCCTACGATTGTGAGTGGTATCTCAGACATCATGTCACCTACAATGATTGTGCAGTTGCAGTTCCACCGTTGATTCTAGTATTTGTGTTTCTCGGTAGCCTAGCACAAGCGCCAGTACTCCATTGTGGCTCAGTCTCCGGGTTACAGCCAGCGGCTTTGTAGTGTGAGCAAACCTGAAATACAGATTGCAGGAGCTCCGCATCTCAGATTGAGCAGAGGAAGATGCCCCCATGCTGGAACCTAGGAAAGACAGAGCCCACAACTTCCTCTGGCTCTCAGTAGGACTGGGCGCATGTGTGATGCTCTCGCACGGCGTGAGCTTCATTGCAAAGGTCGTATTCAGAGCCAGTCTTGATCCTGAATCTTACGGAATCTTTGCTTTTTTCGCCAATGCCTTCCCTGCATTTCTCCTTGTAGCACACTTATACCTTGAGTTTCCTATTGTCTCGAAGGTGTCTGAGAATCCAACAGATCGACAGATGTATGAAAGGACCAAGGCCGAACTCTCAAGTACCGCAATCATGACGTCGGGGCTTGTGGGAGTGTTCTTCTTCTTTTGGACTGGCGCCACAACGGGTTATTGGTATTTGTCTGCCTTTACAGCAATGGTCTTGATGGTGTCAGCCATATGCAATGTTCTATTGGCTTTTTCTCGCGGACAAGATCGCCTCGGACCCACAGGCATTGCTTGGCTCTTGGGCGGGGTCGCCCGGCTTGCGTTCCTCCTCTGTTTCGTTTGGGGGATACTGTTCCCGCGCACGTTGGCATCAGCCTGCGTTGCCTTCACTCTCCCATGGGTGTTCTGGTTGATTGCAGTTGTCCACTATGAGGGGCTGCCCAGACCCGCGATGCCAAGTCTGAGCTTCATCAGGCCCTACTATCGAGACGCTTTTCTTGCGTTCCTGACGGGGTTAGCACTGCAGCTTCCTCCCTTCGCTTCAATCCTCATCATCATGGAAGCATACGGTTTCGTTGAGCTGGGCGACTTTGACATAGCCCTCATTAGCTATAGCCTGTTTTCTGTTATTGTAGCAGGCGCCGCGTACGTGGTGCTGGCAAAAGCGAGAAGAATGCCGGCCTTCACGTTGTATGCAGGATCTCTTCTGAAGAAGCTGGGACCAGTCCTTGTCGTGTTTTCCATATTGATCATTACCACCTCCTCATACCTGGAGCCTCTCGGACTTGCAGTGCTTGCGAAGGTTGGTTTGCCCAATACTGTCTATTGGCCCGTAGTTACCCTTTTGGTGTTTGCCGTTCCTGTGAGAATACTACTCGAGCTGATAGTGCCTTATTTTCAAGGGCATGGCGTGTTCAAACCGGTCGGAGTGATCGCGATGGCCACCGTATTAGGATCCCTGCCGATACTGTTCATTGTAATCGTCAATTGGTCGCTGGTGGGGGCAGCCATTGGCATCGGACTGGTGAATCTTGTCATGCTTCTGGCCCTTGGTTTGTTTGGTCTGAGTGATGAAAGGAGAAACGCACGGGCGACCGGCATCAAGATCCTTCATGATGTGTCTGACGGTCAGATGGACCAACCCAGCTAGGTGGTAATCTGCCAAGCAGGAGAAACGTCTCGAACTTTGATGGTTGCCAGGTTCCTTGGAGCCGACGCACATCACAACGAGCTCAAACTCTCGGCTTTTCCCATATCTACCATAGTGCATCGTTTGGGCTAATCGAACTCTCGATAAGAGCCCTGTTCTCCTGCAACCAAGCGTAGACTTTCTTCAATCCTTCCTTGAAGTCCATCCGCGCCTCATATCCGAGTATCTTGCGAGCCTTGTCTATCGATGCAAGACGGCGTACAGACTTATCCCAGTCTCTTTTTGGAACGTAGACAATCCCAGCCTTGCTTCCTGCTATTTCGTTCACACTCTCCGCAAGATCCTTGACCGTGGTCTCTCGTGATGAAGCAAGGTTGATTGATTCTCCTATGGCACCATCTACAATCCCCATTCTCAGAAGTCCGTCCACAATGTCACCAACATACGAGAAGTCTCTGGTCTCGTCCCCTGTGCCAGTTATCTGAAGCTGTTTGCCGTGCATTGCCCTCCAGAAGAAGTTGGGGATAACATTCCTATACCTGCCTGGGACTTCTCCAGGGCCGTAGACGTTGAAGAAGCGCGCGTTAACCGTTGGTAGCGCATAGGTTTCATGATAGTGATTGCAGTACAATTCCCCCAATAGCTTGTGCACCTGATACGGTGTGTCCAAGGTGAGACTCACAGTGTCCTCTTTGAATGGGATTTTCGCGTGGCTGCCATATACGGAACACCCAGAGCCGGCAAACACAACTCTCTTCGGTTTGGACGATCGGCAATACTCAAGGACCTTGAGAGTACCAAGGCCATTAACAAGCAGATCCGTCTCCGGATGATCGATGCTGTTCTGATTTGCAAAGTGAGCAGCCAAATGGAACACGTAGTCGGGGTAGTCATAAAAGACTCGCTTGAGTCCCTCCTCATCTAGGATGGTCCCTTTTACGATTTCAAGAGATCCGTGCTTAGGAAGATTCCACCAGTAGGAGGCCGAGAAGTCATCGAAGACAACCACCTTTCGTGGTTTCCCCGCTAAGAGAGTCTTCACAAGGTTACTTCCAATGCAGCCTGCGCCACCTGTTATGAGTATTTTCTTGTCAGTATAACTCTGAAGCACTTGCTGAGAATCCATAATCACCGCTCTCCGATTCGGTACTCCTTCTTGAACCACTCTACAGTCCTTCGAACGCCCTCCTCAAGAGGCACTGTAATCTTGTGCCCGAGACGCTTCTTTGCCTTGGAGGAATCCGCCACCTTGTATCGTGTGGTAAAGGGCTCAGCATCCTTGAATAGCACCTTACTTCCATCCCTGCCCGTGTATCGCTCTACAAGCCCTGAGAGCTCTTCGACATTGTACTGCTTTTCGCTTCCCAAGTTGAACACTTCTCCAGAATCGAACCTATCGATAATGTTGCCAAGCGTTCTGCAGATGTCTTCCACATACTCGAAAGTCCTCTTGTGTCCCCTGTACACGGTGTACGGTTCGTCGTGGAGTGCTCGGTATACGAAAACAGGAACGACGCCTCTGAACGTGGTGTAGTGTTCATGTGGTCCGTATACGTTGAAGAGCCTGACTCTCACAGTCTCAGTCTTGTCCATCGCAGCCGAGTTGATGATCTGTAGTTCGTTTGCCCACTTGGTGATCGCATAGTCATTCATCTGCTTTATGGGAATCGTGTCAGTAACGTTCTCGGCCATGACACCATCATAGTCACCGTACACTTCAGCACTACCGAAGAATATCATACGAAACCGAAACTTCTTCTGCGCCGTGAGCACGTTCTTGGTACCAACTGCATTAGTGCGCCACAGATTCTCGTAGTAGGCTTCCCCGTTCCAGCGCCCGTACTCTGCCGCAGCGTGATACACAACGTCAATCTTGTGTTCTTCAAAGATTCGCTCTATCTGACGATAGGACCCAACATCACACCTGATGAACTGGGAATCATCAGACTGCACGATGTCCGCAGGCCACACGTCATGGCCTCGCTTTCTCAATTCGGCAGTGAGATTCGTACCGATGAACCCACGACCCCCGGTGATTAGTATCGATGTCATGACTTGCGGCTCCGTTCTTGCGGATAGGTGCTCCGAGACAGGCGGAAACCTCCTGCCATTCTTAAAAGCGTTATCGTGCAGCACGTCGTGATGCTCCACAGATTTGCTCTCATTCTGTTATTCAAGGCTCAGCCATTCGAATCTGGGGCCCGGCTTGCGGTGGTCACGGCCCAAGCCTGAGAGCAAATCAGGCTTGCGGCTTGCTTTCATCTTCAATGAAATCTCGAACGTGAAATACACCCATGAGGTTGGTCCGACCAGGGATATATCGTATTCCAGACGTGAATAGGATATCCTTGTCACTGCCAATCAATCCCATGCCGTGAACCGTGCGGACTGATTCACGAATGATGTCGTCTACATTGTTAACATCTTGATGGTATTGGACAGGGTGCACTCCCCACAGCAATCTGAGTTTCCTCACTACGGCTGGATCATAGGTCACTGCGAATATGTCCGCAGGGGGTCGGAACTTGGATATCCACCTTGCAGTGTAACCGGTTCGTGTGGCGGTGATAATGCCCTCAATGTTCTGAGGGATGAGCGCAACAGCATTGTACACCAGATTTCCTATGATTTCAACAATCGCCTTTCGTGGCGAGGTCATGTCGCCAGGATTCACCTGCGTGATTCTCTTTTCCGCCTTGGTGACGATTCTGTTCATCATATCGACGACTCCAACGGGATCTATGCCCATTGCTGTTTCCCCACTGAGCATCACTGCGTCGGCCCTGTCGAAGATGGCATGAGCTACGTCGCTGACCTCTGCTCTGGTAGGTAGCGCTTCGTGAGTCATTGATTCGAGCATATGGGTGGCCACAATGACCGGCTTGGCCCACATGTTTGCTTTCCTGATGAGGTCCCGCTGAAGGACTGGGACATCCTCTATGGGCACTTCTATACCTAAGTCGCCGCGCGCGATCATTACGCCATCGGACTCGTTCAGAATCTCTTCATACTTCTCGATTGCCAGTCTGTGTTCGATTTTGCTGATTACCCAGGCGCTAGAAGGCCCGTTAGAGGTGATTATCTCCTTGACATGTTTCACCTCACTAGGGTCCGTCACGAATGATAGTGCAATGAAGTCTGGCTCCAATTTGGCTGCGAGGTCAAGATCCTTGAGATCCTTGTCTGTCGGGATTGAACACGAGAGCTTGATATCGGGGACATTCACTCCCTTCTTGCTTGAGATGGTTCCCCCGTGTACGACTTCGGTCGTTACTTCGGGAGCGCGAACCTTCTTCACGACAAGCCTGATTATACCGTCGTTTATCGCGATAGTGTCTCCCGGTTTCACATCTTGAGGAAGCTCCTTGTATGAAATCGAAACACGTGTTTGATCGCCAATGAAGTCCTCCGTTGAAATAATGAACTTCTGGCCCGCCTGGAGTTCAGCGGGGGCTTTCATGTCTCCAATCCGAATCTTCGGTCCCTGCAGGTCGAACATGATAGCCAGAGTGTCATCTATGGACCGGATTGTCTCAAACGTTTCCTTCGCAGAGCTGTGATCATCGTGAGAGAGGTTCAATCTTGCGACATCCATGCCGGCCTCGATCATTCCGGTTAGCACTTCTCTTGACCTTGAGGCTGGCCCAATCGTGCATACTATTTTTGAACGAGTCTTGTCAGGTTGCACGGCTCGAATCACTCCATCTGGTCATCCCGGTTGTTGCGATGCGAAATATCCATAATAGGGCTTGCTTTTGGCTTCATGTTCAAGCCTATGGACATAGGTACTCGTGTGTTCACATGGATGAGGATAAATCCCGGCAGTTGTTGCTTTGCTACAATGCAACCAGTAATCAGACCGTCCGAGTCGTGGTGATCGTTATGGTGCAGTTCAAGTCAGTGAAATCGATTGAGATTCTTGATTCTCGTGGCAATCCAACTCTGATGACGAAGGTGATTCTGTCTGATGGGACAACAGGGATTGCCAAAATCCCCAGCGGTGCCTCTACCGGTACCCGTGAAGCCTTGGAGCTTAGGGACGGGGACAAGAGATACGGCGGAAAGGGAGTACAGAAAGCTGCAAACAATGTGAATGCGGTCATAGCGAAGGCTGTCATCTCGGTGGACCCTCTTTCTCAGCGCAATCTTGATGCCGTTCTGCTAAAGCTGGATCCGAGCAAGGGAAAGAGCAAACTCGGCGCCAATGCAATACTCTCGGTGTCGATGGCAACTGCAGTTGCTGCGGCAAGTCATCTCAAGGTGGGACTCTTCGAGTACCTAAGAACGAAAGTGATTGGCAAGCCAGCCGCATACCAGATGCCTGTGCCGCTCTCTAATGTCATCAATGGAGGTGCGCATGCGGGCAATGAACTGGCCATTCAGGAATTCATGATTATGGCGCTCGGGGCGGCAGACATCCGTGAGGCCGTTCGATACACGAGCGAGGTGTATCAAGCGCTAGGAAAGCGGATGATAACTAAGTACGGGCGCATGGCAAGGCACGTAGGCGACGAAGGCGGCTACTGTGGGTACGGACTGAAGACCACAAGCGATGCGTTCGAGGAGATTGTCGAAGCCATTTCGGCGGCAGGCTATCAGCCGGGGAAGGATGTCGTGCTGGCAATCGACTCGGCGGCGAGTGGGTTCTACAAGGACGGAGAATACACCGTGGATGGTAAGGCCATGGACTCCTCTGATCTGGTGGACTACTATCTGGAATTAGAGAAGACCTATCCACTAAGAAGCTTTGAAGATCCGTTTCATGAGGAAGCCTTTGACACCTTCGCCGAACTCACTCGGAAGACTCATTGTCAAGTGGTCACCGATGATCTCACTGTATCAAATCCCGCTACCGTTCAGAGGGCGATAGAAGCTAAAGCGGGGAATGCGCTATTACTGAAGCTGAACCAGATTGGTACTGTGACAGAGGCAATCGATGCTGCAACCATCGCGAACAAGGCTGGGTGGCCGGTCGTAGTCAGTCACAGGAGTGGCGAGACCGGTGATACCTTCATTGCTGACTTAGTGGTTGCTCTGTCCACCGGTCAGATAAAGAGCGGGGCGCCTGCTCGCAGCGATAGGGTCGAGAAATACAATCGTCTCCTGGAAATCTATGACCTACTTGATGGGAAGTGCGGATATCCTGGGGCGGACTTCATGAAAGCTTGGAGGAGGTATTGAGTCATGGCCACCAAATCCACGGCAGTCATGGTTGTAATGGATGGCGCAGGTGACCGACCTGTGCCTGAACTGGGAGGGCTGACTCCGTTCCAGGCGGCGAAGACTCCGAATTTCGACCGGCTTGCTTCTCAGGGACAAAGCGGACTCATGCACGTGATCTCTCCTGGTGTAACTCCTGGAAGCGACACCGCGCACCTAGCGCTCTTCGGATACGATCCAGTAACGACTTACCCCGGGAGAGGACCGCTCGAGGCCCTTGGGGCAGGCCTTCAATCGAAGCCGGGCGATGTGGCGTTTCGAGCCAACTTTGCCACCATGAATCCGGATTTCACAGTAACCGACCGCAGAGCCGGGCGAGAGTTCACAGGTGAGGAAGGCCTTGCTCTCCAGAAGGCATTGGACGGGCTAGACATCGACGGTGTGAGGGTACACTTCGTTCACACTGTCGAGCATCGCGGTGCTCTTGTTCTAGAAGGAAAGGGTCTCTCAGAGAAGATAACAGACGTAGATCCTCATGAGGATGGGAAGAAGGTCCTCCAAGCCACACCTCTTGTGCCTGAGGCGAAAAGAACTGCTGATGTTGTAAACAAACTGATACGGCTCTCCTTTGAGCGGCTAAGAGGTCTTGACGTGAACAAGGCTAGACAGATGAGGGGCATTGCATCTGCCAATGTGCTTCTTCTTAGAGGACCTGGTCAACATCGAGAGGTGTCCACTCTCAAAGAAAGATTCGGAATCAGGTCTGCAGTCATTGCAGGAGGAGCATTGTACATAGGTACTGCTAAGTACGTAGGGATGGAACACATTAAGGTCCAGGGTCAGACAGGGACCATAGACACAAACTTCGATGGCATAGCTGACAAGGCAGCAGAATGTGTTGAATCAGATTACGATTACGTCTTTGTTCACATAAAAGCTACCGACAATGCTAGCCATGACCATAACGCGAAACAGAAGGTCTTGGCTATTGAAAGGACAGACAGGATGGTGGGGAGAGTACTCGATCGGGTGGGCAAGAAGATTGTCATTGTTGTTACTGCGGACCACACCACGCCGGTTACAGTAGGAGAACATACCTGCGATCCTGTGCCGATTGTCATCTGGTCCTCTTTCATCCGCCCCGATTCTGTCAAGCGCTTGACGGAGATAGACGCGCCTCATGGGGCTCTTCACACCATTCGTGGAATCGATGTGCTACCAATGCTGCTAGGCTACTCTGGAAAGACAGAGAAATTCGGTTCATAGCTCTTGAGCGTCTAAGGCTCGTGGTAAGCAATCGGCTGAATTCCACGTTTCCCGATACAACGATACTCGAAACCCTTGGCAATCATAGTCTCTCGGCTGAACACATTCCGACCATCGACAATCGCAGGGGTCCGCATTACTTTCTTGATTTTGTCCAAATCAAGAGAACTATACACCGAGTGCTTTGTGACGAGAGCAAGGCAGTCTGCACCAGTTGCTGCTTTGATTACGTCTTTTTCTATCGGCAGCTGCGTGAATTCCCATTCCTTGACATATGGGTCGTGAAGTCTGACAGTCATGCCCTTCGTCTGAAGTGAGGATACAAGTGGCGCAGAAGGTGTGTTCCGTGTGTCGTCTGAGTTCTCTAGGTAGGCGACGCCAAGAACAGTGACAATGGCGGTGTGCATCGAAACGCCTCTGGCAAGAAGTGCATTCTCAACAAGGTTGGCCATGTGAACCGGCATGTAGTTATTGATGCGTCGCGCGAGCGAGATGAACTCTGGCTCAATCTTCCATGTTCCGTACTCATACAAGCCATACCGCAGAAGCCAAGGGTCCTTAGGCAGACAATGCCCTCCCACTCCCGCCCCCGGGATGTGCATGTGTCTGTCATGTCTTGCATTCACCAGTTCAATAATCTTGTAGACGTCTACACCGAGACTCTCACAAACCATTGCCATCTCGTTTGCGAATGCTATGTTCACATCCCTGTATGCGTTTTCTATCACTTTGGCAAGCTCGGCAGTCATCGTATCCGCTGTGTATACCTTGTCTTTCACAATCTTTGAATAGAGGTCCACAGCACGCTGCGTACTCTTGGGAGTAATTCCTCCCACGACCCGCGGCATGTTGACGATGAATTCAATCAGCTTTCCCGGCATCACTCTCTCATATGAGAACGCGAGGTCAAAATCGGTTCCGGCCTTGAGACCGGACTCCTTTTCGATAATGGTCTGAACAACGTTCTGGGTTGTACCCGGCGCGACTGTCGACTCCACAACGACCAAAGCTCCCTTCCTGATTCTCTTCCCTATGCTCTCGCTCACTTCCTTCAACGAGACGTATTGTGGCATGTTCTGCGCGTCAGTTGGCGTCTGTACATCAATCAGGATTACGTCCGCGTTGCTAAGTATCTCGGGATCATCGGTGACCTTGAACTTGCCCTTAGCGACAACCTTGGAAAGCAGCTTGTCGAGGCCCGGCTCCACACCTTCGAACGGGGACTTCCCGCTGTTCAGGACATCTATCTTCCATCCTGACCTCTTTGATTTTCTCTGGAGTCCAACAACTGTGAAGCCTTCGACATCGGCTAGAAGAGCGGCGCATGGGATGCCTACATAACCCATTCCGACTACTACGATATTGGTCGTCATCTAGAGCTCTCTCTGTTTGTTGTGTTAGTGGACCACGACGCTAGTGCCCTTGTGGGTTACCGTGAAAAAGGTTGTTCTAGGTTGAGAATCGCACTCTTTGGCTCGTCCCTCTCCTACTCAACATTGACCACTCTGTCGATTCTCTCTACAGAATCATCGATATAGTGCTTGTCATCGATTGTTAGTTCGATTGCGTCATTTGGGCAGGCCTCGACACAACGTCCGCAACCGCGGCACTCCTCGCTTATGACCGCATGGCCCCCAACGACGTGGATCGCATTGACAAAGCATATTCCTCGCGTGCAGGTTCCACATCCTTGGCACTTGTCTGTGACACGGACTTGTACTCCGGGCATCTTTGTGATTTTCCTGCCAATGCCTGGCGTGAGATCAGGAAGTATCTTCCATAGGCAGCAGCAAGGACAGCAATTGCAGACAGTGAGGAGCTTGTCCCCCGGTTTGGCATCGAGCCACACAGAATCGAGCTTGTTGCGGCCAATAAGGTGAACGAGTCCAGCTTCCCTGCACTTCCTGACATAGTCAAGTGCTTCCTCCTTCGAAACCCTTCGCCCCAAGAGTGGATTGATTCTCTTTGCGGCTTCGCCCAGAAACAGACACCCGTAGCTGATCGGATAGTCCTTGCACTTCGAAGCATCTCTGCATATACAGAAATTCATAATCCAGTGGTAATTCGCCTTCTTGATGAAGTGTTCAACAATCTTGGACGGGAGGACTGTATCAACAGGGTGCTCCAGGGACTTGCCTATCGGTATTGTCTGAGATACGACGCTATCCTTGGGGAGGTACATTATGTCATCGTTCTCAAAGAGCATCTTATCGACCATGCGACCGAGGCCCGGCACACGTGTCATCAGTGCTATCATGCGTCTGTTGGGGAATGTCTTTTTCAGCATCTGTACAAACCAAAGGGGCCGCGCCATGAGCGTCTTGATGTTCTAAGGCATTGATATTGCTATCGAACTGGGTTCCCATGGCAGTGTGCCTGCATGTGGCTCTTTCCACCATACGTGGAATGATGTGCAATAAGTAGGAATTGGCACCGTCAGTAACTCTCTTAAACACCGAGCAAGTACAACTAGAGGCGGCAGCTGAGGCAGAACCATGAGGAGACTGAAAGCCCTTTTCCTGGTAGCAATCATCGCCATGATTGCCGTTGTTTCTATCAGTTGGATCTACGGATGGTTTCTTGGTCAGACAATATATCGTAGCATGTATTCAAGCAAGGCCGGTGTAGACTACTGGGCAACATGGACTCTCGAGAACAACATATTCACAGCGTCTGCACTCCTCACTCTTCTCAGCATGATCACGATACCTCAACGCAGTACTCTCCTCTCATTCTTGGGCACTCTTTCTCAATTTGGGCCGGTCGCTCGGAAGCTCCCATTGCCTAGAGCTATTGCGTGGAGAATCGTTGAGATCCTTGGGCTCTTCGCATTCTATATCTCGTCGGGTGGTTATTCGGTCACAGGACAGAACGTGGCATTCCTGATGATGCTCATAGGTCATGGATCGATTTCCATCACCCCGGCAGACATCAGTACTCTATTCGCTTTGCCGTTCGCACCGGGTACGTCTGCCTCTTCGGTTGTCAGTCTTGTACCTGCGATGGAAGCATACCAGCTGTATGTGGGCCTTCTTGCCACTTTTCTGGCCGCCACTGCAGTCAGAGTGGCTCTTAGCATTGCGACAGAATTGATGGTTCAGAGGCGTGATATACTAATCATATTCGCCAAAGTGCTTATGATAGGAGCTCTTGCTTTGGGCATCTCTATAATGGGTGTACCCACTTGGACCGTGAACGCTGGAACTTGGATGACCTACTTGGCCTACATCGTAGCTCTGGCATCTTGCATAATGGGCGCCATCCTAGTCTTGGCATTCCGTGTCCACTCTGGGGACGTGCAAACTAGAGTTAGAGGCAAGATTGCGCAGCTTGAGGAAGACTTGGCCCGAATGCAGGGAGAGCTGCTATCACTTCGTCAGGAGTATGAGAGCGGCACAATTACAGTCGACGACTATCGCCGCAGGGTCAATATGCTCATGGAAGATAGGTCCAACATAGCAGGCGAACTTAGGCGTCTGAAAGTAGAGCGGCTCATCCCAATTGGTGGGTCTCCAAGGAAATTCGGGGTTCTCGCACTGGCACTGGTCGTGATTGTCGTTATGCTGCCTGCTACCCAAGCTTTCTACTATGGCATCCAGATGTCGGGTGACAGGTACATTGACTGGAAGTTCAACTATGAGACCACGAAGGAGATTGAGATCACTACGTGGGCTGCAGGTATCCAGGGACTGACGACGGAAACTCTCCAAGACCTCACTCTCAACGCAACTCCTCAGGGCGAAGTTGAGTATCTTACTACTGTAAGGCAATGGGATCAAGACGCTAGCTACCTTCGCATGAAGAATCAGATAGGCACCAACTGGATGCAGCTCGCGGATTCCGACATCGTCTTTCTCAAGGAACATGAATATTGGTTTGCACCCTTGACCCTCGACTATAATACCGTATCTACCAGCTTCATCAATCATCGATTGATTTACACTCACACAGAAGGTCTGGTTGTTCAGGACGCCTACACCGGAGACATTGTAGATCATACAGACCTCATGACTCTGCTGAACCGCAGCGAGACCATAGACACCTACTACGGCGAAGGGACAGGTTTCAGTGGTCCTGTGTTTGTAGATGTCCCAGGCATTGAAGAAGTCGGGAACGTTACATTCCAAGGACAGCCAGACTACACACTGACAGGCTTCGAGTCCAGCTTCTTCATTCTCTCCATGGGCCCTGAAGCATGGTCGTTTGCAGGGCAAAGCCTCGATATGCTCTTGGAGCGGAGCGTGCAGTCAAGAGTCGCCAGTATAATGCTCCAAGGGCTGACAGTCGACCAAGACGCATACATAGTTGTGGACCCGTCTGGAAACCTCTACTACGCTGTGTCCGTTTTCATAGACTATCGGTTGTCAACGGGTTATGCTCACGAGAACTACATGAGATTCATGGGCGTAGTTCTCGTTGACATTGAGACAGGTACCCTAGGCTTCTACAAGTCACCGACCGCCAATTCCAGTTTCTTCATCGACAAGACCTTTGACGAATACTATCCTTGGCAAGACATGCCTGCTTGGTTGCAGTCACAGGCTCGATGGCCTGAAGACCTCTATGAGCGCCAGCTAAGCATAGCTTACATATACCATGTCAGGGACGGCTTCGTATGGAGGAGCGGCGTAGATTTCTTTGAGGCTCCTGGAGAGTCGGACACACGATACATCATCATGCGCATTGGAGGAGTCGATCGGTTCGTTGCAATCCATAATGTTGAGTTCCTTCAATCTCCTGGGAGGAACCTTGCAGGGCTGTACGTAATGGGATGTGGCAATCGGGATTTTGGTCAGTTGAGATTCTATGGTTCTGGAGAGATTGGTGTATCGACTTATCTGGGGCCTGAGGCCGCACGTCAGGCATTTGAGACAAGCGACAAGGTCCGCACACAGCTCAGTCTGTGGGGAGAGCACAGGTATGGCAACATACTGCTCTACCACCTTGGAGGTCAACTCTTCTTTGTGATTCCAGTCTTTCTGCAAGTCGAGACAACTGGTGCTAAGGTCATCGAGAAACTGGGTGGAGTAGGTCTTGTTGATGCTCAGACCGGTGCACGAGTTGCACTGGGCTCGAATGTTGTAGAAGCCTACTATGAGATGTTCGGCCTGTTGAACAGAACTGTTGTTGAAACGGGGCAAGTCGGATTCGAGAGCGCTATCTTCAGTCCAACTTCCATTGTTTCTGGTTCGTCAACCAGTCTTCTCACATTGATGAAGAACAATGACAATGTGACCCACAGTCTGAGTCTCGATATTGTCATATTGGCTGGCAACTTCACAGTCGAATGGCACGGGGCGAATGTAACCCCAACAGCCTATCCCGCGAATTCTACCTTCAGTCTGTCAATCGGCAACCTAGGCCCAGGGGACTCGTACGGCACTTCACCGACGGTCACTGTCTATCTCCCGCCTGGAATTGTGTTTGCAACGTACCTCGTCCTAATCGTGCTTAGGACTGAAGGAGGAGCGGTCGATCAGATGAGCCTCTTCCTGACAGTAACCTAAGGCGAACAGCTCTCTAACTGATGCCACTCTACAGTCCGTCTGAGTCCGTCGTTGAGACTGACTTGCGGTTTGAAGCGAAGCAATCTTCGGGCCTTGCTCATCGAGCCGATACTATCGCGGAGATCGCCCTTCCTTTCGGGCAGATGAACAATGCGCGAGGACGTCTGTCCGACAGCCGACAATACCGCCTGTGCTACCTGTAGCACGCTGATTGCCTCTGACCCGGAGATGTTAATCGTTTCTCCCCTTGCTCGATTGGCTTCTGATGCCAGATACGTTGCTCTCACAACGTCATCAACGTAGATGAAGTTACGAGTCTGCTTGCCGTCTCCCTCTATAGTAATTGGCTCGCTATTTAGCGCCTGATTGATAAATATTGAAAGCACTCCGCTGTATTCTGAGCACGTCTGTCGAGGGCCGTAAACATTGAAGTATCGCAGTATGACCGGTTCTATCCCGTAGGAGTTGCCATACGCTATGAGGTATTCTTCAGCAGATATCTTGGACGCTGCATAGGGGCTCTGTGGATTCAGCGGGCTCTCCTCATTCACGGGAAGGCTGGAAGGATTGCCATATACTGCGGCGCTCGAGCTCAGTACCACACGCTTTGCGTCTCTGATTCGAGCCAACTCCAGTACATTCAGCGTTCCATCAACATTATTCCTGTGGACCAGCGCAGGGTTCTCTACAGACAGCTTGACTGACGAAACGGCCGCCAAGTGGAAGATGGTGTCGTATGTCTCGGCTACTCGCTGCAGAAGCGACGAATCACAGATGTCCATCTCAAGAAGGACGAATCTGGGGTTGGCAAGTGCACTTGCGAGGTTGTTTCTCTTACCCGTACGGAAGTTGTCGATACCAGTGACGGTCGCACCCTTGCTTAACAGGAAATCGACTAGATGACTTCCTATGAAACCTGCACAACCTGTTACAAGAACGCTCGTCATTCTTGCTCCTCGCCAATCTTGTCGATGAAATACATGCTTTATGGTTTTACTAAGGGCTTCGTCAGTGTCTTAGCTACTCGTCAGCGCGAGAGACGGTAGTGGTCTTATAACTGATTTATCAACTGGTTTGGCGAGTCACTTGGTGCCTCAATTCAGGAGCCTACAATGATGTCGAGTCTGAATGCTGACGTTGTCGTGGTTGGTGCTGGCCCGGCAGGATCGACTGCCGCCAAGATCGCCGCTTCAAACGGGCTGAAGACAATCATTGTCGAAAGGCGCGCGCATGTCGGACTTCCCGTTCAATGTGGCGAGTTTGTGCCGAGCCCGGGAGAGATGAAGGATCTGTTTCCTAGGTGTCCCAGAGGTGCACAGCTCGTCGATATTCCAAACCGTTTCATCACAAACAGGTGTTCCCGAATCCGTCTCGTATCGCCCCGCTGTAGTCAGTTTGAATTCGGCTTGATGGCAAACATCATAGACCGCGCTCGTTATGACTCTTGGCTTGCTTCCGAAGCACAGAGGCAAGGAGCGGAGCTACTACTGAACTCGATTGCCTTGGGTATGAAAAGTCCGAACGAAGTGGTATTCAGAGACAAAGATGGGACCCATTCCCTAATAGCAAAGGTAATAGTGGGCGCTGACGGTCCCAGCTCCTGCATAGCAAGCTCACTGGGTCATGAATACATGACGGATTCAAAAGACCTGAGCCTTTCTCTGCAGTATGTGATGAAAGACATGGACTGCGAGGATGATAAGATTGAGATGTATTTTGGCGGTCAAATCGCCCCCGGAGGCTATGCTTGGATAATTCCAAAGGGCAATTCGGTGGCCAATGTTGGTCTCGGCATCAGAAGCCAGTTTTGCCCCGATAAGAAGAATCTCAGAACATACTTGGATGGTTTCATTCATGGACATCCACTTGCGCGGCTAAGAACGGGACAGGCTACGACTATCAGCAAAGTTGCTGCCCTAATACCAGTCGGTGGGCCGGTCAGCAAGAGCTGGGCGGAAAACGTAATCCTTGCTGGAGATGCCGCAGGTCACGTCATGGCATGTAATGGTGGTGGAATACCGACCGCACTTGTTGACGGTGAGGTAGCTGGGCAGGCCGCGGTCAAGCACGTCTTTGAAGGTATTCCTCTCTCGTGGTACGAAGATACTTGGCAATTGGAGATTGGCACCGAGCTCAAGACAGCCCTTACGATTCTGCACATAGCTGATCAGGTTATGCCGTCTGACATGGTCACCGACACTTGTATGCGCCTGGCAGGATCGCGGTTCTTGGAGCCTCTAATCCGGTGTCGTCTGCCGCTTCCCGTGGATTTGGCTGCTCGGACACTCGTGAGGCTGTTGAGAGCAATCACATAGTGGGATGGCCTAGACGCTCAGAGGTTTCTCAGTAGTCTCTCTGTAGGACGGAATCGGCCAACTCTTCCAAGAGACTCTGATTAGGAAATCGCTCGCGTTGCAGAGCCACCTTGGCAGATTGAACATAATCCTCGGCAGTCTTCATTGCAGCTTCGATTGCACCTGTCTCCCGAATGAGATCTAGAGCACAGTCAATGGAACCTTTTGAAAGCGCATCCAAGCATTCGGTACGTCTTTCTCTCGAGCATGACTCTAGCGCGACAATCAGCGGGTAATTGCTCCGAATCCATCTCAGGTCGGAGCGCACCGACTTGCCGGTGACCTCTCTGCTTGAAGTGATATCCATGACGTCGTCACGTATTTGGAAGGCTATTCCAAGGGATTCGGCATATTGACCAAGTACTTCCTGCTGAGCTTCAGTGCCTTTTCCTGTCATAGAACCAATCTTCGTTGATGCGTCTATGAACGCAACAGTCTTTCTCTTCACTGTGTCAATGTACCTCTCAAGACTGAGATCCTCGTCGGCTTTCTTCTCTGTGAGGACATCGAGTGCTTCTCCTTCACACATGTCCACACCGGCTGCACCAACGTGTCGGAGAAGCTCTGTCGTTCCGTACTGGCCAACCATCCATACTCCCTGAGCAATCAGCAAATCAGCGGCAAGCAAAGCCAGGTTATTTCCATATTTCTTGTGAACAGTCTCAACACCACGCCTGTAATCGTCACAGTCCATCATATCGTCGCGAATGAGACTGGCTGTTTGTATCAGTTCAGCAGCCACAGTTATTGGCAGCACCTCTTCTATCTTGCCGCCAACTGCTTCGCAACTTAGCAATATGAGCAACGATCTCAGTCTCTTGCCACCAGCCCGAATGAGATGATATGCGGCCTCGTACAGGATGGGCGGCTCCCCGGAGTTTGCGAGCAGATGCCTGTCAATCTCTCGGTTAATCAGGTTCATACGATCCACGATTTCAGAAGACAATTTGCCCGACCATACCGGCCTAGTCTCAGGTTGATTTGCCTTTACAATCGCCAAGCTTCTTGGATCACAACGGACATTGGTCTCAGACAGAACGGTGTCCTTTCGTCTGGGATGGCTTCGCTTGGACAAACTGTATCTCCTTCGTTCGATGGCTTATTGATAGATGTATCCATATTAGCACTTCTGTTCCGACTGTTCCTTCGGCAGCTTGCTCAGTCGCGTAGAAATAGGACTGGAGGCAGAGACACTTACGCTCTCCTCCAGCTTCTATTAGGAGAAAGCGACTATGTCAGCGAACCTAGCATGTGGAGAACTCGATTTCCAGACTTGTCCAACTTCGGGCCTAGGAACTGATCAACGCCTATGTACCTGCCTGCTTGGAGCATCCCTAAGGCTAGGAATGCAACCCCACCAATGAAGTTGATTCCGAAAGTTGAGGGGCTAAGCGACCCCAAAAGGAACATGAATGTCCACATCAATAGCAGACCACCTATCGCCCCTAAGCGGGTGAACCCACCGAAGTAGATAGAGAGCCCGACGAGCAGTTCTCCGGTTGCGATGAGTAGGAGGAATGCTCCGTAATTCGGAAGCATCATGTTCAAGACTCCCCGCGCCCAGTCGGAAGTGGCCGGGTTTGCAATCGCACCCGCTATGGCACCGGGACTTGCCAGATAGGTCGTGTCGATTAGCTTCTCAATACCTCCGCTCAGGAATTCGAAGCCGAGTGCCAGTCTGATGGGTAGCAGGAAAGCACGGACACCAAACTTCTCCTTCCATCCGAATCTCAGAAAGAAGATTGCCGGTAAGAGAAGAAGAGGGAGTGCGGCAAGTGGTGCCAAGTAGAGACCAATGTAAGGCGCTAGTAGATCCGAATCGGGCCGAGCCCATATTGGCACAAGTGAGAGGGCAACGAGTGCACCGACTAACACGTCTACTATTATCGCAGCCAACAATGCGAACCATTGCATTCGGTTCAGTTTCAAATTTATCGCCTCAATACAAGTGAATGACAATCCGTTTACAATCATTCGCAGGTAAACAATTGTTAACTGCTTATAAGCGCTGCCAAAGGACTCTTTTTTCGCTGTAATCTGCTCCTCACACGGCATCTATTGTTTTGAAGTGAAGCCAGAGCGCTCTACTAGGTTTGTCATTTAGCAAGACTTTTTTCTTCTGAGGTCGTCCATCCGAAAGAGAGCCCATGGATTCACCGCACGAGCGAGAGGGTATGGCAGACTTCGATGAAGGACCGGCAATCCAGGGGAATCCTCCGGTCATATCGAGCGGAACGAAGGTCAAGAAGCCGGGCAAGCTTCGGCTATTTATTGCAGAGATGCGCCTAGGATTCCTGACTGCTTCGGTTACCCCTGTCTTGTTGGGGACTGCAATAGCTTGGGCTACGGCCAAGGTATTCCTCTGGGATGTATTCTTGCTCACGTTGGTCGCAGGCGTCTCTCTACATCTGGGTGCTAACATTGCGAATGACTACTTCGATCACTTGAGTGGCGACGACGACATCAATGTTGACTATATCAGGCCGTTTTCCGGTGGAAGCAGACTGATTCAGCAGGGCCTGCTTTCGCCGTTTGCGGTGTTTGTCGAGTCAATGTTCTTCTTCATGATAGGTGGTCTAATTGGACTCGGTCTTGCTTTCACTAGGGGGATGTTCGTGCTCGTGTTGGGAGTCATCGGCGTAGCCTCGGGTTTCTTCTACACTGCGCCACCTGTGCGGTTGGTGAGCCGGGGGATAGGTGAGGTCTTCATTGGGCTGAACTTCGGAGTTCTCATGACTCTTGGTGCCTACTACGTTCAGGTACGGACTATCGACTATGTGACAATCCTGCCTTCAATTCCGGTGGCACTCCTCATCATTGCAGTTCTGTACATCAACGAGTTTCCTGACTATCGAGCAGATGAGGCTACAGGCAAGAGAACTCTGGTTGTGCGCTTAGGTCGCAAGAATGCGGCTCGAGGATATGCGGTGATCATGACTGCAGTCTATCTCACAATCTTGTTCGGGGTCATCATGAACGTAATGCCAGACGATACTTTGGTTGCACTGACAACACTACCTCTAGGCAGTCTCGCAGTGCGACGTGCCGTGATTTCATATGAGAAATCGTTTGAACTCATTCCTGCAAACGCCTCGACAGTGTTGACGCATCTGCTGACCGGAATGTTCCTCACACTTGGATACGTGCTAGCAGGACTTGCAGTATCCTTTCTAGAGACTCTGGTGCTCGGCTTCTTTATTCTGGCGGTAACACTGTTCCTGAGCCTTAGGATACACAGGAGACCTCCGCCTGCTTAGCTATTGCGGATAGGCTTCCTTGAGGCCATCCCAAGAGAATCCTAAAGCCTCGGCAACTAGTACAGCCAGATCCTTCGACTTCTTGCCTGACCCGGCTTGGGGAAGTTGGTCCTGCATGAAGTCAACACACGACGGACACGCAGAAATCACCTGCTGGGCACTGGTTTGCTCTATGTCCTTCAGTTTGAGCTGGTTTATCTTCAGGGCGAACTCGTTGTCGATAGCTCGGAGAACGCCCCCTGAGCCGCAGCAGAAGCAGTTGTTCTTGTTATGAGGGAGCTCCTCGAACGATACTCCCGGCAGATTCTCTATGACTTTCCTCGGTTCCTCAAAGAATCCAGAGTTCCTTCCTGCATCACATCCATCATGGAATGTGATTGAGGTCTCCGTGTGACGACCAAGATTGTTCAGTTTGCCGCTATCAAACAGGTCTGCCAGATATCTTGCGCCGTACTCGATTTCGAACGGATGCTCGATGTTCAGAAGCTCATGGTACTCATGTGCCCACATCTTGTAGCAACCAGGACAGTTGGTGACTATTCGTTCCACGCCAAGAGCTTTGTACTTCTCTATGTTGTGAGCCGCGAGTTTCCGAGCCGTGTCAAAATCCCCCGTCATGAGCATCGGGGCCCCGCAGCACCACTCATCCTCCCCGAGTATGGTATAGTCCTGCTGGACCTTGTCCATAATCAGAGTCGTGGCTATTGTAGCTTGGATTGGCACTGCCTTGAACGACGAAGCACATCCGAAGAAGAATGCAGTCTTTGCCTTTCGGCCAATCTTGCTTCGCACCAGCTCTTCGTCAGGATGCCAGTACGACCACCCGTCGATTCGATCTGACTGAGATTGACCCTGAATGTTGTTAGTCTTCAACAAAGTGTCCCTTGCAGCTTCGAGGTTCTTTGGCCACATACCCCTTTTCCTGAACTCGGCACGCATCAGCTTGTAGAGCTTGACAAAAGGGATGTCGACTTGACACACTTCCTCACATCCGCCGCACAAAGTGCATCCGAATATGGCGTCTCGGAGACCTTCAAGTCCCTCAGAGGGTTCGATGCGGCCCTGGACTAGTGCCCGGGCAAGAAGCATCTTTCCCTTGCCAGAGTAGCTATCAAGTCGTTTGACCTTGTATGTGGGGCAGGATCCGTGGCCGACTTGACAGAAACTGCACTGAGCGCAGGTGAAGGGCATGTCTTGAAGGCCGTGTTTCTCAAGCAGTGGGAAGCGCATTCTTCTGGAACCCTGCGAGGTTCTAGAGTTTCAATCTAAAAGGTCTTCGGCTTGGACCATCATACAAAGGCATGCTGCTTCGGATGGTTCCGTCTAGCTGCTTGGTTCTTTTCTGCACATCCAACGTACGGGCGGCGCAATCCTTGTGGCGAACTCTGGACTACCCCTATGCTCTGGGTCGGCAATCACGCATAAAAGCAAAGTCTTCGTTATGTGACAGGTGAGTGTTAACGGTCTGTCAATCTGGCCCCGAATGGGTGCGATGGCACAGTTCCACTATCAGGTGACCAGAAGAAGGACTGAGTAATGAGAAAGGCCGGAGTTCTCGTGCTTCTGCTGGTTTCCTCCATACTCATTATGCTGTTGCCTTCTATTACCGTCGCTCTGTCAAGCCAATCTGAGACCACAGACGGCTTTTCCGCAAAGACTACCCCACCGGATACAATCATCTGGGAAACCATCGGCAGTCCTGATAACCTAGACCCACATGTTAACTACGAAGCGTTCGGTGCGTGGGTGCTTTTCAACGTCTATGAAACATTGTTCACATATCCCTTCATTTCGTCCGACACAACGCCAAGCATCCCGTTGCTGGCAGAAGGCTTGGTGATATCTGAGGACGGACTCAGGTACACATTTAGTCTGCGTCAGGGGGTGACGTTCCATGATGGTACCCCGTTCAATGCTTCGTGTGTGAAGTACAACTTCGAGAGAGTCATGAAGATCTTCGATCCTTACGGACCAGCTTGGCTGTTCGCGGAAGCCATCTTGGGGGGACAGGCAGTTGAGGACGCGGTATACGGCTATGGCAATGGCAGCCCCGAACATGCGGCAGCCTATGACAACTGGAAAGCGAACTCAAGTGCTATCATAGTCCTCGATACATACACAGTCCGGTTGAGACTTGCTCACAGGTGGGCCCCGTTCATAGCTGCGATAACGTGTGAAGTCGGTGCAATGATGAGCCCGACCTGGGTTGAAGCACACGGAGGCGTGCAGTACGGTCAGCACAATACCTATGTCGATGAGCATACCTGTGGAAGCGGGCCTTATGTGGTCAGCAATTGGACCCGGGACTCAACCATCAAGCTGGACATCAACCCTCTATACTGGAGGACTGCGTCGGCAAGAGCAGAGTTTCCCCATGCAGGCGAAGTCAAACACGTTTTGATTCTGACCAATGATGGCACCGAAGCCCGCCTGTTCAACCTATCGGCAGGCCGAACTGATGGCTGCTATTGGTCCGTTACTGATGCAGTCGGAGTCTGGAACGGAGTCAACGGTTCGAGTGGTGATGGCACTCGAAAGTCATCGAACCCCAACCTGAAGTTGTGGTGTCAGGAGCCCACTTACAGTGTGAGCTTCATAGGATTCAACCTGAACCCGTACGTGTTTTCGTCCGTCGGAACCGTACAGAATCCATTTGTCGTGAAAGCCCTGAGAGAGTCACTCTCCTATGCCCTCAACTACACATCATTCATCGGTCAGGCCGTGAACGGCTTGGGCATGCCGGGTCAGGGACCAATACCAAAAGGTATGTTCGGACATAACGACAGTCTATTCATGTACGAGCAGGACATGGATATGGCCGTACAGAAGTGGAACGCTGCTATGGCCGAAGGCCTTAATGGGATTCTGGCCAACATGTCTTACAGAATCGATCTGCGCTACCGGGGCGCAGGCGAAAACGCTGCAAGACCGTGTATGACGATAAAGAATGCCATTGCGGATATTCTCTCCGACGCGGATACCATTCAACCGTCTCAACCCCTGGTTGTCGAGGTAATTGCAGTCCAAGATATGTACCTGCCATTTGACTGGGAGAAATTGTTCATGCTCTACCCGACAGGGTGGATGCCCGACTATGCTGATCCGGACGACTACGTACGTCCTTATGTCATGAGTACTGGCTATTACGCGACAAGGATTGGGTTGGCAGTTTCTGAGGGCTGGAATTCGACACTAGTGGACGGCTGGATCTCAGCTGCGACAGAGGAATTGAACCCCGCAAGCAGAATAGCTCTGTACGGCCTAGTCCAAGACGCTATCGTGAATCAATGTGCCTACTTCTGGACATATCAGGCAGAGAACTTCCACGTGGAGTCAACCTCCATGAATGGATACGTGTTCAATCCTATGCACGAGCCGTATTTCTATTACTACTGGAAGAGTACAGGGACAGTGACCAACGATGGGTTTTGGAATCCAGTAAGTGCCGGCGTCACAATTGCATCCATCGCTGTCATCATTATCGTTGGCACAGCAGTAATCCGTTCGCGCAGACTAGCTGGGTGATCAGAGTCCGAGACGATGATACGCACTTGATCTTCGAGCGTTTCGCTATGCGCATAGATGAAGTTGTACAATTGGTGATAACTATGTCAAGCTCGCTTGGCGCAGCGATTCGTCTTCAGCAGATTGACTAGGTACTCGAGCATTCCCTGACTCTACACATTCTGCAGGAGACCCAGTTCGCTGATTTTCTTCCGTGCGGCCTCACCAAACCCATCAGTGCGCTCCGCCATTGCGAAAAGGAAGTCAGGAAGATCCTTGGGAGGACAGCCCCACTTCGGATTCCGAATGTAGTCGACAATATAGTCAATGCCTTGCTCGGGGTCAACATTCTTGATTGACTCGAAGTAGGCCATGGTCGACCCTTCGTAGGGCATTGATTCTTTATAGGATCTCATGCCCCGGAACGCAAGCAGAAGAAGCACAATTGGTATGACTAGCAGTAACGCTAGAATCTCAAACACGTCCATTCCTAATCCTCCTCCTCTCATCTCGCATTGGCTTGTTTCGTAATCCAAGGCTCGCATGAAGCCCTAGGCGACTAAACCAAGCATTGGGAGCAGGTGCTCCCAAGAGAGCTATTGTGGTTGAGCACTTAAGGTGTTTCATCGTGAGACTGCCGAATCCCCGTTAAGAGTACGCAATTACGAGACACATTCGCTGGAATCCGCTGCAACTTTCGCCATAGCCAGCTTACTTCTCTGGCGTCGCGCCCAGCTCGGAAATCAGTCGTTATCCATAGGCTGCCCTAGATACCCGATCGAGATGGTTCAGTCGATAGGTATTTGTAGGTGCCTCGATGGCGGTACTCATTGACTTGAAGCAGCTCCGACTAGAGAATGGAGAAGGTTCTGATGGTGTTAAAGAGCGAGCAAGTATCGAAACTCGCTGAGGTTTTCGGAGACCGACTCGTCACAGCCAAACATGAGATGATTATTCATTCCCAGGATGTCGGTAGTCTGCCAAAACAAGTCGGCTGGCTCATGAACACTAAGCCGGATGCAATCATACAGCCCCAATCTCCGGAGGACATTCAGTTTCTTTATGAGTTTGCTCGGGCTCAGAAGGTCCCGCTCATCCCCAGGGGTGCTGGAACCTCGGGCTACGGGGGAGCGATACCACGTAACGGCGGCATCGTTGTTGACATGCGCAGGATGGATCGAGTACTCAATATCGACAAGGAGAACCTTACAGTTACTGTTGAGCCGGGCATATCATGGCTCAATCTGCAGTTCGAACTGAACCGTCAAGGTCTGGATTTGAGATGCTATCCCTCTTCTGGCATATCGGCCACAGTGGGCGGCTGGGTTGCTCAGGGTGGAGATGGTATCGGATCACTGAAATACGGCAAAATCAATGATAATGTGGTTGAACTTGAGGTTGTTCTGCCAGAGGGTAGAATTGGCAATACCAAGGACATTGAGCTCTTTTGCGACACAGAAGGTATACTTGGAATCATAACGAAAGTCACCCTGAAGGTCAGGCAACTCACTCCAATGCGTTCCGTTGTAGTCAGCTTTCCCGAGAATTACTTGATGACATTCGCAATCGAGAAGATTCTGGCTGAGGGACCATTGCCTTTCACAATAAGATTCGAGGAGAGCAAGTACACGGACCTGAAGAAGAGAGTGTGGGAGTCAGACAAACCTTTCCCATTCCCAGTGAGTCACTGTGTTCTCCTTGTTTCTTATGAAGGAACCGAGGACGAGATTCGGGAAGGCTTCGAAGTCGTGAGGCGGGTGGCCGAGGAAATGAAGGGCGCCGTCTACGATGATTGGGTTGCAGAGCACGAATGGGAAGACAGGTTCTACCCAATGAAGATCAAGAAGATGGGCCCGAGTCTTGTTGTCGGACAGGCATTCGCCCCAATCGAGAGCCTCGAAGGCATTCTGGACGATTTCCAGTTCGAACAGGCCTCAGCGAGAGCTGGCATTGATGGCTATGTGACTTCAAAAACTGGGGTCACGATGATGGGTTACTTCCTAGAGGATGAGCGTCGCCACTTCTTCCTGCTCTCTTGGTCCCAAGCCTTCGTAGTATTCAAAATTGCTCAACGTCATGGGGGGCACCCTCATTCGACGGGGATTTGGTTTGCCAATTATGCGCCCGCCTATTTCGGCACACGACGCTTGGCTAGAATCCGAGCGGCGAAGGTGGAGTTCGACCCCGAGGAGATATCTAACCCCGGCAAGATATTCGCGTACTGGCTTCCTTTCATACTCAGGGTTGGCAAGTACTTCATGTGGCTCGGCTTCGATCTTTTTAGAAACGGGTTCGGCCGAATTGCGCCTATTATTCTTAGGTGGCTGCAGAATCTCCCGCCCATCAAGTGGATTCTTAGATGGGGCCGGGCATACAGTCCTTGGCCGGTGCAATATGGCCTCGGTTGCTGTATGGTTGAAGGTGCGGCCGCGGTCGCATCTCGCTGGGATCTTGAGAGATTCGGAATGCTGCCTTTGTTTGGCCCGCGACAGTGCGATGTGCTCTGGGTCTCTGGTTCACTGACCAAGAAGATGGCACCGCGTCTCCGCCGCATATACGAACAGATGCCTGATCCGAAATTTGTCATATCGTTCGGTCAGTGTGCTGCGAGTGGCGGCGTGTTCTGGGATGGATACTCCTTGGTGACGCCGCCTGACAAGGTGATCCCGGTAGATGTCTACTTGCCGGGCTGTCCTCCCAAGCCGTCGGACTTCGTGAGGGCACACCTGATTCTTGAGAACAAGATTCGAGCGGGAACAACCTATTGGCAACGGAGATACGAGAATCAGGATGCCATGGGCTTCGTGAAGTAGTTCCTTCACCGGCGGCAATTCCCGCTCTTGGAGTCAGACTTGCGGTCAGCAATACTTATGTTCCAGAGATTCCCCTTCGAGGCCGGTCGGTTGACACAATGGGGACCCTCAGGGAAGATAGCGACTTCTATTGTTTGCTTTGGCTTGGAGTAGCCTTGCTGAGCGCATACTACTTCAACATCGGATACTTGGGGCTCACAATACCACTGTATCTCAGCACGGTACAGGTTTACTTGCTTCCGTTGGTAGGTTGCCCCTTAATCCTAGTTGTAGTCTTCGTTTCCTACCTGAGCCCATCCCGAGGCAGGTACAAACCCGTGGCATTCGCTCTGGCGATTGTTGTGTCTCTGTACTTCTACATCGTTGTGAGTTCATTACCGCCGGTTGCAGGAATCACTTCCGATACATTGTTTCTATTATCGTGGGGAATTGGCAGCGCTCTTCTTGTGGCATCTGGTTTCTCGATAATGCCGGGTCGGTCGGAAACAACTAGCCCTGGTATTCTGGATGTTGGATCTCTCAAGTACGGCATTCCGACCGAAGAGGAGCACGAGGAAGCAGCCTAGCCGCGTCTGATAGTTTCAGCACTTGCTTTCGGAATGGCCAAGTCTCGCTTGGCTCTGGAAAGCTCACGGAGCCAGCTTAATGATGCCACCGTGAGAAGAACACCGAATGCGGCCCAAAGAAACAGAATCAGACCGCTGTAAGGTTGTGGGAATAGGACGAGATTCAAGTACCCTTCGATTCCACCAAACACAGCGGACAGGAGAGTCAATGCTATTCGTGCCATCCTAGTTCTTGAAAATGATATCGCCAATGTTGATGCTACGAAGAGAGCATAGTCAACGAGTACGAGACCATAGAGAAGGTCTATGACGCCTGCGTCTGCAACCCACCAAACATACAACGCTATCATTGCAAGGCCGACTGCGAAGACAGTATAGTAGACCAGGATACTCTTCGATTTTGACACCAACTCTATCACCGAAGGAACGGTTAGGGGTTTGCTTTCCCGTCAATTGCGGTCGCACATATAACTGCTTTGAAGCGAAGAAAAATCCTTAACGCAGAGAGCTTCATGGGGCGGTCGTGGTTGAATATGGGCACGTATGTTGAGAACATACACTTCCCGCTCGGAGCCTCGGAAGCGATACGTCGTGTTAACAAGTGGCATGAAAGTGAGGGAAAAGACTTCAAAGTACTTGAGAAGAGCGAGAACCATATTGAGATTAGACACAAGACACTTCATATCATAATCACTCTCATACCTGATCACCTACGGATTGAGGCTTGGGTCGGTGGAATAACGAAATACTCTATCGCACCAGATGTAATAGTTGGCGCCCTTGCTCGGCGCCAAGGCTGGAAGGAATACCAGACTCTGAAACAGGTGCTGATATCGGGTATAGAACCTAGATCTCTTGGTTGACAGGCCGAATCCCAGATTCGTCAACGAGCATTTGCAGGATGGCGTTCGGGAAAGAAGGCTATCCATTGTAGAGAGGTGCTGGCCAGGGTGTCATTGTCGTTTCAGCTAGACCAGACATCTCATCAGATATCTTGGCGGACACTGCCAGTATTGTTTCCGAATCTGTGTTGCACCGGAATCAAATGAGTCCTCGTCTGACATCGTATGAAAACTGGCTAACGCCGGAGCATCTGTCGAAGTCCTTTTATAACCCATCAGGCAGGCTGGCCCTCTGACATGGCAGAGCGTCCCAGTGTTCCCTGACTGCGTCTGCTCACTTAGAACTATGACTAGGAACGGTCCCGCTGAATGAGGCTCTTCATTGACTTCAATTATGTCTTCGTTTGGGCCCTTCTTGCGGTAGCCCTAGTCGTCATCATGCTTGCGGCATCATGGATACTCCGCCCTCACATTCTACAGAACTCAGACAAGACTTCCACGTACGAATGCGGCGAAGAGCCGATAGGTCCCGCAAGAGTCTCCTATCCTTACAGCTACTTCCTCTACACCATTCTCTTTGTCATCGTTGATGTCATGGGCGCGTTCCTGTGGTTGCTCTCAGTGTCCCAGTTCAGAACTACAGAGGCAGCTGTCTGGCAGATGCTGTTCTTTGTACTGCTAATCACAGCCGGAATTGGTTTTGCCCTGCGAATGTTCCCGCAGACGATTCTCAGCGGGAAAGAAACCCTCAAGCTCTATAGAGAGGGAAAGGCGAGACGCGATTCTCAGAAGACGGAGGCGGCCCAGCAATGATGATGCAGGGTGCAGAGGTCTTGCTTGAACAGGCAGAGTTCATTGGCGTAGCTGTCATCGTTCTTGTTCTTGCCTATCTCGCGCTCGAACACAAGGAGATCACCTATGCTGTATTCTTCTTCGGATTCATGGCGGCAGCTGTGGCAGGTTTCTACCTTCTGCTTGAGGCGCCTTTCTTGGTAGGATTGCAGATAGCTGTCTACACGGGAGGGATAAGTGCCCTGATCATATTCGGTGTCCTCCTCCTTCCTCGTGCTCAGGACTCCTCGCTGGAAATCTTTCAAACTGCCCGAAGGCGAAGGTTTGGGCTGCTTCTTTCAGGTGCCGTCATGTTACTCTCTGCAATTCTAGCGTTCTTCTATCCTTGGTCTGACCTACCCCCAGTGAGCCCTCCTGAATTAGCTCAAAGCCTTCAAGGGTTGGCCGCTTGGCTCTGGAGCGGTCATGGGATTTACGTCGAGATGGTTGCACTGATCATGCTTACTGCCCTTGTCGGGTCCGTTGCCATTCTGAAGATGATGAAGGCGGAAGAACTTCGTCCCTTGACCACAGAGTCTCATCCAGAGTCTGCGGGAAAGAAGGATGAATCCGGTTCCTCGTCTGCACCCCAAACTGAGACCGGAGAAGGAGCGAAGGAGGCTGGCCCCGAGTGATTCCCTTGAGCTGGTACCTAATCGTGGCATTCATGCTCATTGGTCTTGGAGCCTATGGAATGATAACCAAGAGGAACTTGATTCGAATAATCATAGGCGCTGAGATAATGGCCAATGGAGTTAACATAGCGTTGGTTGCGTTTTCAGTTTACACCGAAGTCTTCACCTTCACTGGCCAATCTCTTGTCATCATCGTAATAGCAGTGACAGCTGCTCATACGGCACTGGCAATGGCGCTCATGCTGATGTACAACGCGCGATATTCCACGGTGGACCTTGGAGAGCCGGTTGTTTCGGAGGGACGAAGGCATGAGTGAGCCAGATATCTATCTCACAACGGTGTCACCCTCGGCGGTTGCTCAGGCAGTGAGAAGCAAATGTCCAGATGTCACGCAGAAGAGTATGCAGGGGAACCGTCTAGAGCTGATTGTTCCGCCCTCAAGAATCCGGGATGTCGTGGGCCTGCTTAACGAACTGATTTCTGACGCTCTTCCAGAGTCCGTCTTTGGCATCGACCTTCAGAATGACCGATACGAACTGATCTATGTGTTTTGGTCCCACCTCAACAGAATGCTGTGCCAGCTTCGTGTGAGTCTGGAAGGTACCGTACCCGAGGTCGACTCTGTCTGTGACATATTCCCGGGATTGGAGTGGCACGAACGCGAGACCCATGAGATGTTCGGCATAGGTTTCAAGGGCCATCCCGACCTGAGATTGCTTTTGCTCCCGGAGGAGCTGAGCGGCAAGTACCCGCTTCGAAAGAGATTCAAAACTGACAGAAGCCGATTGAGCGAAACTGGATTGCCCGAAGCTAGGCCAGGTTCAAAGGAGGCCGAAACGTAGTGTGCCCTGAGATTGTTGATGAGGCAGCTCAGGTCTGGTTCGGACCCCAGCACGTATCGGCTCATGGGTGGGCTACGAAGCTCACAATCGTCGGGGACTACATTGTTGAATGCGATCCGAATGCAGGTTACTTTCACCGCTCGGCGGAGAAGTGCCTTGAGTTCAGGAACTTCCAGCAGGGCGCACTGATTATGGAACGGCTCTGTATGCTTGAGGCTTTCCTTGCAGAGTATCCTTACGTCAAGGCAGTTGAACAAATCGCCCAGCTTGATGTGCCAGAGCGAGCAAGGGTGATGAGAACTATAATGATGGAGGCGAGCAGGATTCACAGCCTCCAATTCTGGTGGGGTCAATTCGGGGCCGAGCTGGGCCTCTTTGCAATGACGCTCTGGCCTTGGGTCGATCGTGAGTATTTCCTCGATGCATTTGAAGAGCTGACCGGTTCTCGACATGCAGTCTCCTACAGCGCACCTGGTGGCGTCAAGTACGACTTCAACGAGAAGTCTATCAAGATGCTGGAGCGGGCTCTGGATAGGCTTGAGGATCGGCTTCCAAAGTTTCGTGACATGATTCTGAGAAGCCCCACTTTCAAGTTGCGAACCAAGAAGATTGGACTGTTTGACGCAGCACAGGGTTTGAAGTGGGGGTTGAGTGGGCCGAACATAAAGGCGTGTGGCATCCCGATGGATTTGCGAAAGGACGACCCCGACCCGAATCTCGCGTACGAGATGTGTGACTGGGAAGTGCCAGTGACGACCAATGAGGATCATCCGGGTCAATGCGATGCCTATGACAGGATGTCGCAACGGTTCAAGGAAATCGAGACCTCAGCCAGTATCATCCGTCAACTGCTGCCTCAAGTGCCTGAAGGTCCTATCATAGACCCCAAAGCCCGCGCGAAGGCAAACAGGCTGCCCGAGGGAGAGGCATACGGTCGTGTCGAGGGCACAAGGGGAGTAACAACGCTCTTTCTCAAGACTGCTGACAAGGCTCAGACTCCTTACAGAGCAAAGATACGCGGCCCATGTTTCGCCTCGTACTACTCGTTGAAGCATTTGGTTCCTGGATCGACATTCGCTGACTTCGTCGTAATATTCGGCAGCCTCGACCCATACCCGGGGTGGTGGGATCGCTGATGGGGGTCGGCACGATTCTTCAGATAGACATCGTGGGCTGGCTGAGCGGACTGCCCTCCTGGATTTACCTCGTAATCAGCGGGCTGTTCAGCCTTGTCTGGGCCTTCTTCAACTGGATATGGAGCATTGTCGTCTGGTTCTGGGCACTGGCTATTTCCCAAATATGGTGGCTGTTCAAGGCCATAGTATTCCCGGGGTTAGTCTTCATACTGTTCTCCATCATCTTCTCCGTGTGGTTCACGAGAAAGGTATGGGGCCGAGTGCAAGCAAGACGGGGTCCGTTTCACCTCGGTAAGTACGGGGGCCTCCAGGTATTCGCAGACGCGATAAAGCTAATTGGAAAAGAAATCGTGATACCTGACAAAGCCAAGCGATGGATGTACAGAATACTTCCATCTCTGCTACTTATCGCAGTTCTCGTTCCATTTGCGTTTATTCCATGGAGCAACGAATGGTATATCGCGGATCTCTCAGTGAGCCTAATAGTAACGTTTGCATTTCTTACAGTTGTTCCTGTGGTATCTCTGCTTTCGGGCTGGATTAGCGGATCGAAGTACACACTCATTGGTGGCTTCAGGGCAGCTAACAATCAATTCGCTGCCGAGATACCCTTGATCATTTCCTCTGTTGGTCCTGCGATGCTTGCCGGCTCGCTAAGCATCATGGGCATTTCACAAGCTCAGTCAAGTCTTTGGTACTTTCTTCTGCTTCCTGTAAACTGCGTGACATTCATGGTGAGTGCTACCGTGATAACTGCGCTCGTGCCTTTCGATGCCCCGGTCGCAGACTCGGAGATTCTGTTTGGCTGGAGGACCGAGTTCAGCGGCATATACTTCACCATGACCTATTTTGCAGAGTTCGCTAAGCAGTTGCTGTTCTCCGGTCTCATAGTAGCTCTGTTCTTCGGAGGTTCATACGGCTTTGCATTCATGCCTCCTGTCCTGAACTTCATCTTCAAGTTCCTAATCGTTCTCTTCTTCATGATCTTGGTGACATCATCATTCTACAGGATGAGACAGGATCAGGTCACTCACTTCTGCTGGAAGTATCTTCTGCCGTTGTCTCTGCTCAACGTTGTCATTGCGATGTTTGCGATTGTGTATGTCCCGGGATTGGCACAGCTGCTGGGAATCGGAGGTTGATGAAAGGATGGGTTTCTTTAGCACGCTCGGTGACATATTCAGGGTACTGCGTCATACATTCCGTCAGACGATGACTCGACCTTTCACCTACTTCTATCCATTTGAAGACCGGTACTATCCAGACACCACGAGGGGCAGACATATTCACATCAGGAAGAACTGCACGGCGTGCGCACAGTGTGTGAAAGCTTGTCCTACGATCGCGATAAGAATCGACAAGCAGGACCGCATGTACGAGAAGGATGCCGCCCTGCACTTTGATTATACACGCTGCATATTCTGCGGTCTCTGTGTTCAGGCATGCAAGTTCAATGCACTCTTCCACACCAAAATTGTTGATCTCAGTGAAGAAACGAGAGAAGACCTGCAATACGGTCCTGACAGAATGGGCACACTCGAAAGGAAACCCCTCAAGTGGCGCGGGAGGACATTCAGGTAATGCAGGTCGTACAACTCCCATTCATGACGATTTCGCTTGCCATGTTGTTCTTTGGTGCGTTGGCTATCTATTTGCTGAAGAGCAGGCTGGGTGCGGGGGCAGGTAAAGCAGCAGCGGCTATATCATTCGCTTCCCTTGTGTTGATGATTCCGCCATTCTTCCGAGTTGTGGTGGAAGGCGGGCCTGCGATGGAGTCCGCAACTTGGTCCCAAGTGTTCGGCAGAGTCGGTCTCTACCTTGATGGCATCGCGTTTCCGATTACATTCGCAGTTGTGGTTCTTGGATTCCTGTCGGTGGTCTATGCCATCGGGTACACTCGAGAGATTCCGAACCAGCCATCATTCTTTGCGAACCAGCTATTTTTCATCATGGGGATGCAATGGGTGACATTGGCCACGAATGTCATAGAGTTCTTCATAGCATGGGAGATCATGCTTGTCCCCACGTACTTCCTGATCCTGTTCTGGGGATTGCCCGAGACCAAGAAGCGCACTGCATTGAAGTTCTGGTTATACACACAGTCCGGCGCATTATGTATCTTCGTGGGATTCGGTCTACTGTACTATTTCGTAGGCTCATTCGAGCTCTCGGTCATCCAATCACTCCTGCCCACGTACGTGGGCTCGATTGACACTCTGAAGCTCATCTTTGTCTTGCTCGCCGCAGGGTTCCTCGTCAAGATGGCTGTCTTTCCTATTCACTGGTGGCTGCCCCCAGTCCATGCTGAGGCCCCAACACCAATCTCCGTTCTACTCTCAGGCGCAATGATTGAGACCGGTGCTTATGCCTTGGTCAGGTTTGGAACAATCATACTAGGAATTGCCGCTTCATCTCTTTCTGTATGGATTGCTGCAATTGGAGTAGTCACTATGTTCTACGGAGGCCTGATGGCACTGGCCCAGTCAGATATCAAGAGGTTACTTGCGTACTCATCTGTCTCCCAAATGGGCTATGTTCTCTTTGCGCTTGGCACATTCGCAACTTATGGTGTGTCGGGTGGCCTGTTTCATCTTATCAATCATGCATTCTCAAAGGGCCTCCTATTCATGACAGCAGGGGTCGTCATTCACGAGACGAAGGTGAGAGACATTGCTCAGCTGGGCGGGTTGTCGAACAAGATGCCAATCACAGCATTCGCCGCTGCTGTGGGGGCGCTGAGCATCGCAGGGAGTCCTCCGTTGTCGGGCTTCGCCAGCGAATGGATGATGTTCCTCGGAGGATTCCAAGCGGCACTGCCCGGTGCAGGTGGTTTGGCCCGACCCGAGTTCTTTGTTCTAGCCGTGCTTGGAGTATCAAGCACAATCATCAGCGCTGGGTATATGCTGAGATATCTGTGGAAAGTCTTCTTGGGACCGACACCGGAGAGCCTTGAGCACGTGAGAGAAGGACCTAGGTCAATGACCGTCCCCATGGTGACTCTGTCGTGCCTTATAGTCCTGTTCGGAATATTCCCGGGGCTTGCGCTTTCTGTGATAAGCCCGGCGGTGAACGCTATAGCTAACATAATTCCTTGAGGTGCGCCAGATGCTGTTCGGACTACCCTACTATCTGATTCTCGTCATTCCGCTGGCAGGTTCACTGGTTGTTCCTCTCGCTGGCCGCTTCAGTGAAAAGCTGAGAGACTGGACGCCCGCTTTACTCATGGGCATTACGATGATTTTGTGCTGGTCTCTCTTCCCAGACATCGGTAGTCCTCAGGGGCCCACGAGTTGGCCTTGGATTGAGGCGTTGGGCCTTCGTTTCGAAGTCCTGCTGGATCCTCTGTCCGTCATCATGGCAGTTCTTTCGAGTACGCTATGCTTCCTGATCTACGTTTACAGCACGGAATACATGGCTCACGAAGGAGATCGTGACAGGTTCTTCTTCCTAATGCTTGCTTTCGGGGGCGGCATGCTGACCCTTGTGCTCAGCAACAACCTTCTGATTGCATTCATCGGGTGGGAGATAATGGGCTTCTGTTCCTATGGTCTCATCGGTTTCTGGAACGATAGGAAGAACCCACCCGAGACCGACCCGACTGGTATTGAATCAAAGAATCCACTGCTCCGCTTCGAAACAGAAGGTCAGTACAACACTCACTGCGGAACAAAGGCATTCGTCGTAACGAGAGTCGGGGACGCCTTCATGCTCGGAGGAATTCTCCTTCTGTTCATGTTCACCGGCACCTTCTCATTTACAGAGATGGCTGCCGATGCTCAAAGCTGGTGGCAGATTCTCTCTTCTGTTGGACTGCTATTCCCGACCTTTCTTCTCATATTCGCAGGTGCCATTGGAAAGTCAGGACAAGCTCCTCTCGACGTCTGGCTTCCCGAAGCAATGGCCGGACCAACGTCGGTCTCAGCACTGATTCACGCAGCAACCATGGTCAAGGCTGGGATATACATCACGGCTCGTTTTCTGGTCACCATGGCAAGCGCTGCAAACTCCGGAGTCGTTCCCGAGATTCTGCCTCCGTCTTTCGACTCCGCTGCGTCGTTCTTTACAGTTGTTGCCATAGTCGGGGGCGTTACAGCATTCATGACGGCTACCATGGGAATGGTTTCCAATGAGCTGAAGCAGGTTCTGGCGTTCTCGACTTTGAGTCAGCTCGGATACATGATGCTAGCGATGGGCACAGGGGGGCTACTCATCAGCTATCAGGAAGCATACATGAGCGGGATTCTGCACATCATAAGTCACGGAGCTTTCAAGGCTCTTCTCTTTCTTGCGGCGGGCGGAGTCATTCACGTTGTTCACACGAAGTACCTCAGCAAGATGGGCGGCCTCAAGCAGTACATGCCCAAAACATTCATTGTAATGTGGATTGGTGTGCTTGCTCTTTCAGGCATTCCGCCGTTCTCAGGTTTCTGGTCGAAGGATTCGATAATCGAGTACGCATATGACCTCGCGCTCCACAATGATGTTGGTATCTTCCTCTTCATTCTGGCTATTCTTGCAGCAGCTTGTACAATCTTCTACAGCATAAGGCTCATGGGGATGGCTTTCTATGGGCCTTCACGCGGCGTCGCATCAACCGAGGATATGAGTGCCTCACTAGGTCACGAGTCTCACGGGCACTCGGAGCAAGAACCGCATACCGAGCATGAGGAGCCGCATGACCCCGGCCGGGCAATGATGTGCCCTCTATACATTCTCGCTGCTTTCACAATCGTAGCCTTTGCTGTCTTTCCGTTTGTTGAGGCCGTGCTGTTCAGCGAAGGTCCTATGACAGTATCAGTGTGGACAAGCGTTCTCACAGAGATGGTGCTTGTGAAACTGACAATGCCGGGATTGGTGCCTTTCGTGTTCACATTGGGGGCATTGGCCTTGGGAGGAATTCCGGCCTATATTCTTTACATTGGACGGTCGGACCGGCCGAATACGGCGATACCCGATGCCGGGATCAGGAAGCGGCTATACGGTTTTCTCAAGCATCGTTGGTACATCAATGAATTCTACTATTGGATTGTCGGTGGCGTTCTCAGATTCACGAGTTCTTGGAAGTCGAAGATAGATGACCGTATCATAGACGGCATTGATTTCGGCTCGGCTCGTACGGCAATCTCGGCGTCCAAGCGAATAAGATGGTTTGACGATCACATAGTTGATGGATTTGCAGAGGAGATATCGACGGCAAGCGTCGCTGCGTCAGAGTCGAGCGAGGTAATCGAGACCGGAAGAGTCAACGACTATGTGGCTGTTCTCATGTTCGGTGTCGGAGTTCTGGTTATTCTTGCTTTGATTTCCTTGGGGGTGATCTAGGTGCAGATTCTATTTGCTCAGCAAATCATCGACATGCTTCCCCTCGGCATACTTCCATTCATGCTTATACTCCCTCTCATCGCCTCAGTTATCGCCTATGCTGTTCGCGGACGAGCCGCAAGGATTCTCACGCTTACTGTAACAGTTACTGAGCTACTCCTTTCATTTGTTCTTGCAATGGCAATCAATCCCGCCATAATTAGTGGCGACCCAAACGCAGGTATGAAGTATCTCTGGAACTTCGTCATGGGACAGATTGTATCAGGCGGAGGCTCTACAGAACTCCAGATTGCACTCGGTGTTGACGGCATCTCGGTTGCCATGATCGTGCTGTCCAATTTCGTAGTGATGATAGCCACAATCAGCTCGAATCACATACACAAGTCCGAGGGCCTGTACTATGCTCTAATGCTCCTTTTGCAGGTGGGGCTTATCGGAGTATTCATGTCCCTTGACCTCATTGGATTCTTCATCTTCTGGGAGCTAGTCCTGATTCCAATGTTCTTCATCATCGGGCGATGGGGTGAGGAAGGTTGCCAGCATGCTGCTATCAAGTTCTTCATCTACACTCATCTTGGCTCTGCGGTGATGCTCGTCGCCTTCTTCGTTCTGTACTTCGTAGCCGTCCCACATACCTTTGACATGATAGCGCTCCGGAGTATGGGGCTGCCTCCAATGGTTCAGCTTGGATTTGCACTTGCAGTGTTCATGGGCGCGGGTGTGAAGCTGCCTGTCTGGCCGCTGCACAACTGGCTGCCGTGGGCTCATGTAAAAGCTCCGACACCTGGCTCTGTGATTCTTGCTGGCATACTCCTGAAGATGGGCGGTTACGGATTCATTCGGCTTGGGGTTTGGATGGTTCCAGACGCCTTTGCGAGATTGAGTATTCCACTCGCCGTGCTTGCGGTGTTCACGTGTATCTATGCGGCGTTCACAGCGATGGCTCAGACCGACCTAAAGAGTATGGTCGCCTACACTTCGATAAATCACATGGCTTGGGTTTTGCTCGGCGTTGCCATAGGGACAGCCACAGCACTACAGGGAGCAGTCTACATGATGGTCTCTCATGGAGTTATCATCTCCGTCATGTTCATTGTTGCAGGACAGCTCAAGTACTCCGCAGGTTCCAGAGAAATCCCCCAAGTCAAAGGATTGATGGTGCAAGCTCCGCGATTGGCGTCAGTGTTCATCTTTGCATCATTTGCCACGTTCGGCCTTCCGGGTCTGAGTGGGTTCATCGCAGAGGCACTGATTCTTTTTGGATCGGTGAAGGTTTACGTATGGACTGCGTTAATCACTCTGGGAGTGTTTCTGACAGTAGGCTACATTCTGTGGACATTGAACAGAATCGTATTCAGTGATGCTAACCCTGAGAAGCCGGTGACGGAGGCACCTTGGAGCGACCTTATTGCGCCCTTGATTACACTGATACCGGTAGTTATCTTGGGAGTGTGGCCTGACCTCCTGCTCGGGTTAGTGTCGCCGGTAGTTTCTTTCATTGTTGGGGGTGTGCCATAGTGTTTCAGCTTTTCACACCGATTGTCGATCTCATACGCGCCATTCTGAGTCCTATCACGCAGCAATTGCTTCAGTTCATCCCCTCAGATTGGCTTGGGTCAATGCCGGCTCTTACTCTTGTCGGGTTTGCAGTGATTGCCTTGGTCGTGGGCATTCGATGGAACCCGCTTCCTGTCAGCTTCATTGGAGTGCTGGTGGTTACAATCGAAATGATTGTTCTTGACCCGGTGTCCTCTTTTGGCGGCCTGTTCGTTAGAGATGCGTTTTCTGACTTCTTCATTTACATCATTCTGATAGTCGGCTTCCTTGTCTTGATGTCATCCACCCTCCACAGCGGAGACCAGGGTCCTTACAACTTCCTACTGCTCATGTCGTTTGCAGGAGCTATCTTGGTAGTGACGGCTACCGATCTCATTGCATTGTTTCTTGCGTGGGAACTGATGTCCACCCCCACCTACGTTCTTACTGCGCTGAGTCCGAATCGTGGAGCTGTCGATGGAGCAACGAAGTACTTCGTTATGGGCCTGATGGCCACGACACTCATGATATTCGGAATCGCTCTTGTTTATGGTGTCACAGGCCAAACTAGTCTATCAGTGCTGTCGTCGACTGTCGCGACAATCTGGAGTTCCGGCCCTGGACTATCCCCAGCGGCATACACTCTGATGCTCGCCATGATTCTCTTCGTGATATCATTCGGATTCAAAGTCGGCATCTTTCCCGGTTGGATGTGGGTACCTGATACCTATTCGACTGCTGACGGCAGTGTTACGTCGTATCTAGCAGGTGCGACTAAGAAAGCGGGTGTCAGCGCACTTGTCCGAATCTTGATGGTTGCGTTCATTGTTGCAAGGCTCAGCTGGGCTCCCCTAATAGTCGGAGTATCGATTCTAACTATGGTAATTGGAAATGTGCTCGCATTGGCGCAACGTAAAATCATGCGGATGCTGGCATACTCGAGTATTGCGATGATGGGCTACTTGATGATAGGGCTCGCTGCAGGCACGGAACTCGGTGTAGCTGCGGCTTTCTTCCAAGCTTTTGTTCACGCTCTGATGAAGACAGGAGCTTTCATCTTGGTTTGGACAATCTCAGTGCGTTTGGCCCGGGATGTCACATACGACGACCTAGCGGGATTGAGTCAGAGGGCTCCGCTTGCGTCAGCGATGTTCGCAGTACTGATGCTTGCTCTTGCAGGGATGCCACTGACTGCTGGCTTTTGGTCCAAACTTATACTGTTTCAGAGTGCTGTTGAGGTCGGTATGTGGTGGCTTGCTCTGATTGGGCTCCTGAATTCGGTGTTCTCATTGGGTTACTACCTAAGAGTGCTGAAGTACTGCTACATGATCGAACCGAAGGATGGATCTCCGCTGAAGCTTGCTAGCGTTCCGGTCATGGCTGTTGTTCTATGCGTTGTTGGTGTTATCGCATTCTTTGTCTTTCCGGGTGCCATCCTCGACTACGCGATTGGGGCTGCCGCAGGAATCGTGGTACCCTAGAGTAGTTAGTTGCCGCTCAACAACTACGGGTCTTCCGACCGAGTCAATCTTGTCCTGTAGGTCCGGACCCACAAACGATAAATGAAAAGGCCAAGATTATGATGTAACCCTGCATTGTCTGGGTTAATGAAAGACATGGTGCAAAATCTATGGGATTTCTGAGTAAACTTCAGGCGCCGAAGGCAACCGTAGCAGTGATTCTCGACAAGGGAACCTACAGTCTCAGAGAGCCGCTGCAAGGTAAGCTTGACGTCTCGTCATCCGAGGAGTTCGACGCGGACGAACTGCGTATTGAGTTCTGGGTTAGTGAATGGACTAAGGCCACCCAACAGAAACAGGTCGGACAGCAGACCGTACCCGTAACCGCCGAGCAAAACATCAAACTTCACCAAGGCAAGCTTACGGTGGCTGGAGGAAGACACTTTACATCTGGCTTCCGTGAAAGCATTCCGTTTAGTCTACCGTTGCCGTCAAACGTGCCCCCAACCTACCGCGGTCAAAACGCCCGCAACACTTGGATGATGAAAGCCGTAATAGGTGTCAAAGGCCGACCTGATGTAGAGACGCGAGATATGGAAGTCGTCATCACCTATTGAGCAAACGGCAAGCTCGCACACTAGGATTTCCAGTTCAAGATATTTCTGAAAATACTGTGAGGACGAATGAAGCCGCACATCGATATGGCGGTAGTACGGCTTCATGCCTCTCATCTGCATGCATCATACAGCTTTCTTTCGGGTCTTAGGGACTGCGGAAGGCGCAGCATAGATTCTCAGAGAGCACACGCGCGCTTGCTTTGAAGACTGCACTTATTACATGCTGCCTGCGCTTGCATGTCGTCCGAGGCTTCAGGTGGTGCATGAAGACGGGATGGCTCGAGAAGTTTAGTAAAGGCCTTGAGAAACATGCTGGCAGGTCTGTAAGGAGCAAAGTCATGGTCACAGCTCCGGATCCTTCTACCAAGATGACTCCTAAGCAGATGACTGATTGGGTTCTCGCCGCGATTGATAGGCTTGACACACTGGTGCCTGACGCAGAGACGCGTCGAAGCATTATGTTGTGCTGTTCTGACTTGTTCCCTCAAGAGAGAATACAGAGGGTTCGTGAGGAGTACGAGAGAACGGGCAGCATGGAGGAGCTACTCAAGTGGATGCATCAAGATAGCTCATGGAAGGGGCTCGCATATTACGAGTACCCGAAGCGCGAGGAGAACACCATATATGTGACCAAGGTTCCCTACAACCCCAAGGGCTTTCGAGAAGCCACGGACCCCGTACGCAAACGTGCTTCCTACTGCCATTGTCCCTTGATTCGCCCTGCCATACGTAGCGGCACCCCTGTTTCCCCGACCTTCTGCCTGTGTGGATCGGGCTGGTACAAGTCACTGTGGGAAGGTGTATTGGGTAAACCTGTGCGTGTCGAGATCTTGGAGGCCGTCAGCCAAGGCGCTGAGCACTGCACATTTGCGATTCACCTTCCGCCGGGCACAAATCCCTAGCATCCGTCCGACAGCACGACCAGCGATTCAGGCCAGCAACAGGACAATGATAGCCCTGACGATGAATACGTAGACCAAATGCAATGCGATGACCACTAAGGTAAGGACCATGAAGAGTGCCGCGTTTGTCCTTGGTGTAGCTTTTCTACCCTCCGTCCACCTGTAGAAGAAGATGAATAGGAATGCCGCCCCTGCCCACCCAAAGGGGACAATAGCGGGCATTTCGTACAGCACTCTGACAGCCTCAGGCGGCCACACCCACCATAGAGTTTGAGCGGCTCCTGCAGCCACTTCAACCGGCAACGAAAGGGTGGCAGTTATGATTGCCGCCGTGAGAGGCACAATCCATCCGTTGTCCTTCCACTTCGGCGCGAAGGCCTCGAGCAGTCTGTTGCCAATCATCCAGCATGCGTAGAAAGATGCCGACCATCCGAATCCCATCATGATAGGAGCACTTCCAATGTAGAACGGATGGTTCGGATAGGTATACATGCCCGGCAACAGGGAAACGATGTTCTCTCTCAGAATGCCGAAGATGAATCCACCAATGAAGAAGCCGGCGGTTTGCCACTTGCCTCTGTAGAACCAACTGTGAATTATGCAAAGGAGGCAGCCGAGCATCACAGTGAGGGTTACGATTTCTGCGTACATTCTAGGCCCTCCTCGTTTTCAGTATGGCTCCAAGCCACAGGACGAGGACGAGCAGTATAGGGACAACTGACACAAGTCTCGTCGTATCTCCGATGATGACAATGTCAACACCGGACATAGCTAGGATTACGAGCAGAATCGCAGATACCGGTAGAAGCTCCTTCAGGTAATTCACCAAGAACACCAAGTTTGAGGAATCAATCAATCGGACTGAAAAGGATTTTTGAAGAAAACATAGATTCAGGGTTAATCGTAACAAAGATAAGAAAGCTAAGTACACAAAGCATGAAAGTTTGGTAGCGTGATTATCATGCCAGGGGAAATATCGAAACTAGCGAAGTACATCTTTCTGCTCTTCTTCATTGTAACACTGATTTTCGGAGTTGTCTGGTTCTTTGCACCAGAATATTGGAATTCCATCTCAGGATGGCCTTCAGAGATAGCCTCAGGCCGCATAGTGGGGATGGCGGTTCTTGTGATGGCAATAGGCTCGATTCTGGCCTTTCGCGCATCTTCTTGGCAGCAGGTTGAGCTATATGTCATCATGGCATTGCTCTTCAACTTCCTAGGTGTTGTGGGGATGCTCTGGAACGTTCTGACGATGCCAACGCTTCCTTGGATTGCTTGGGTCTTGATCGGGCTTAATGCGCTGTTTGGGGTGCTGTATCTCTATATCTATTTCACGCAAAAGAAGGTCTAGGGGCTTCTGAGATCTCGGAGACCTGCTCTGAACCACGCTGGGTGTCGCCCGGCGGTATTAGCGGAGCGTCACGTCCCCGCCGAAGGAAGATTGCGTCCTCCGAATGAGACGTTTGGTCGACCAAACCGTGACACTTCTATCACGCTGGAATCACAGAGGTTTTTATCAACGTGGAACCAAGAGCCAGCCCATTCCCATGACCAAGTACTTCGTCTATGTAATAGAGACCGAGGACCACACCTACTATACAGGCCAGACAAACGATCTATTGAGACGTTTCAAGGAGCACGTGGCTCGAAAGTCGCATTCGGCATCGTATTTCCGGATGCATCCACCAAAGTACTTGGTCTATCTTGAGGAAGTTGACAGCCGGGCCAAAGCATTGCGCCGTGAACGTCAGATCAAACTGCATCGGCGGCTCAAGATGAGCCTGATAGGTAGTCGCCGTGATTTGCTGGAAGTGATAGACTCCGAAGCCAGCTACAAGTAAGTCTCGAAGCTTTCATATCTCCCGCAATTCTACTAGCCTGCTAAGTGAGAGGCAGATGACACAGCTGGTCGCAGCAATAGATGCTGGTACTTCCGGCGTCCGTTCCGTGCTATTCAGAACCAATGGCGCGGTCGTGGCGATGGCCTATGAGGAGTTCGCTAGCTACTACCCCAATCCCTCGTGGGTTGAACAGGACGCGTCTGCTTGGTGGGTCGCAGCGGGGAAGACTATGGCACGGGCGCTCAAGGAAGCTCACGCCAGTGCGAATGACATTGTCAGTGTTAGTGCAACAAACCAGCGTGAAACCATTGTCCCGATTGACAATGTTGGCAATCCTCTTCGCCGAGCTATTGTCTGGCAGGACAGGAGGACAGTTCGCCAGTGCGATTGGATCAAAGCTCAGGTCCCACCGGACGAAGTATACTCAATCACCGGTCTCACGATTGACCCGTACTTCTCGGCGCCGAAAATCCTGTGGATAAAGGAGAAGGAACCCGCGACGTTCAAGGCGGCGACGAAGTTCCTTCTCGTTCACGACTTCATAATCTACAAGCTCACTGGTCGAACCATCACAGACTTCTCTAACGCAAGCCGGACTATGTTATTCGACTTGAAGCAGGCCAATTGGTCCGACAGGCTTCTTGGCAAATTCGGGATTCCCAAGGAAAAGCTGCCGGACCCCGTGGCACCCGGAATGCGCGTGGGTGAAATCACTCCTGAGGCTGGGAAGTCGATTCATTTGAAGCAGGGTACACCTGTTGTTGCTGGGGGTGGCGATCAGCAGTGTGCAGCCCTCGGTGTCGGGGTCGTAAGACCGGGTTCGATTAAGACAACAACAGGAACTGGGACATTCATGCTCGCATATTCCCAAACACCGCGGCTCGATTCAAAGAGACGGGTTTTATGCAGCCGTCATGTGGTTCCTGATGCCTTCGTCATAGAGGCAAGCATGTTCACAACCGGTTCTGCTCTGCGCTGGTTCCGTGACAATCTTGGCAATGAAGAATGCGAAGCAGCGAGCAAGCGCGGAGTGGACCCTTATGACATTATCACAGAGAAGGCGAGCACGATACAGGCGGGATCGGAAGGGGTCGTTCACATTCCACATCTTGCAGGCGCGGGTGCTCCTTATTGGAATCCCAGTGCACGCGGGGTCTTCGCGGGTCTCGCCTTAGGTCACACGAGAGAGCATCTGATGCGTGCCATACTTGAGGGCGTGTGCTACGACATTCGTACGAATCTTGAGGTAATGCGGGAGCTGGGACTAGCCACGTCCGAGGTGCGTGTCACTGGCGGGGCGGCACGTAGTGAAGTCTGGATGCAGATTCAGGCCGATGTCCTGGGTGTGCCAGTCATTCGTACATCAATGGAGGAAGCTACGGCCCTAGGCGCCGCGATACTAGCATGTAAGGGCGTAGGCGTGTTCTCTTCGGTCGCTGACGCAGCAGAGGAGATGGTTCGTCCTCTACCCGCGCTTCAACCTTCACCTAGCAATCGTGCTGTATATGACCATGGCTTTGAAAAGTACAGGAAACTCTACACCGCCCTCTCTGGATTCACTTGGGACTCTGCCTGAAGGGCCGAACGGAGAAGGAAGATCTGTGCTAAACTCCAACAGCGAGGGAGACTTCAGTTCACTTGGCGTAAACGGCAAGCTTGTTGCCTTTGTTGAAGACAAGTATCTTTGTCTTTGGATCTTGGCCGATCCATTCGTCGACGACCGCCTGTGGGTCATCCACTTTCTCAAGATGTGCGGCTTCGACCGTTTGAGAATCAAGGTTGGTGTACATTCTAACCCGACTGATGCGCTTGAGAAGCTCTGCGAATTTGTAGGCCTTGTGTTCGTACAGATGATACTCGCCATGAATAGAGCTGAGCACTTCGTCAAGCGGCGCAGTCAACTTCTTGTAGAAATTCTCTATGGCCTCACTTGGAGCTACACCATCTATACACTCTGCAACCAGAAGGATCTCGCCGCCATCAGCGACTGCATTCTTGCACAGTTCCACAGCCCTCTGCGCATGATAGAGGCTCTTGTCCTCAGGATAGCCGCCCGGAGAGATGATGACTCTTGGAACAGGCTTCACAACGAAGCTGTCCATCTCATCAACCACTTCGATTCCTCCTGCTATGACGGGTTGTAGCTTCCCAGCATCTGCCCACACAAGCTTGTTTTCATCTGAAACAATAGCAAGCGCGAAGACTTTCGCATCTCTGGTAATAATCTCCATTGCCTCTCTCATGTCGTCAGCAAGAGGGTTGTCCCTTCTGTTTTCGTCTGGATGGTACGGATGTCGTCCAAAGGTTGACCTAGGATCCAATGCCAGTGAGTGATTTGCTTCGATTGTCGCGAAGGCACAGACTCCCGGCAGGAAATCCTTGAGAGCATTGGAGTACCCGCCGAAGTAATGCGCTTTCATGTCCGAGAGTGCAATGTATACATCATGATGAGCTGCGGCATTAGAAATGATAACCGGCGTCCCTCTGTGCGTCTTTCCGAGATTGACCACATCGGTATCGTGGCAGTCGTTGATCTTTACCCTGTAGCTGCCTAGACCTACATCTTTCGAGGCTCTATTTATCATCTCCAGTATCTCTAGGTTGCCCGTGTGCTCGACTTCGTGTGAGCCTGTGGTTATGATGAACTGCACGCGGCTGGCGTCTCTCAGAGACGGTAAGACGGCATTGATGAGTTCCCAGCGGGGCTCTTCCCTGGTATGATCCTCCACGAGAACACAAACACTTCTGCCTCTTACGAGGCTCGCCAAGGGCGGACCGTGAGGGTTTTCCATTGCGTGCTTCAGTTCGTCCAGAGTGTTCCCTTTGCTTCGTGGACTCTTTGGTCCGAACACGCCTGCCAGATTCCGCTTTGGAATCTCAATTTGTACCTCTCCGCGGCCACTTCTCACGCTGACTTTCACGTCTGACGCCCTTCCTAGACTGGACTGACATGCAGAAAAGGCTTGACTAGCCTGCACTTTGTTCGATATTTCATACCGAAACTGATATTCACGGATGGGGCAGAGAGAAGGCACATGGCTGACTCGGCGAAAGGAGATCAAAGCGGGCTCGGTGGAGCAGGCAAATACCTGGCCGTAGCCTCAGAACTTCCGTGTACTGTAGTGGCAATGCTTTTCGCCGGGCAGATTGTTGGTTCCTCAATGTGGGGTCTACAGGGTGGTACTTGGGGTGCCATCATAGGAACGGTCGCAGGATTCATTCTGGGCGCCTATGGTGTGTACGTCACGCTGGGATACTTTGAGAGAATGGAACGTGACGCGCGAGTGAAACAGAAGTACATGCCAACTCCTGAGGAGATTGCCGAGGACGTTCTCTTCTCTCTCGATGATGAAGACCCCGGCGGCTCTACTTCGTAAACTCTGAGTCGTCTGCATCGAGAACCTCAGTTATGATCCTCGAAGCATTTCTTCCTACTCCTGCAATTATAATCTGAATCAGGAGTGCAATGAAGAAGGCTCCCATTGCCCAGGTGAACAGGCGCAGAGAGATGGAGTTGTAGACTTCAATCAGGGGGTACACGATATTCTTGTCGATTAGCCACCATGTGTAGAACCCCGTGACTCCCATGAGAACCACGAGAATCGCATAGATGTATACGACAGTCTTCACTCTCGGAGTGTCCAGCCGAACCGTCTGAAGACCGGGTCCCGTGACTGCATCACTTATGCGTCTCGAGAATCGAATGAAGATGCTAATGGCAGCAAGGAATATAATCAGTGCCAGAATACTCCCCATCAACAACAACAGTATCTGAATGTCTGTGCTCAATCCCGGGATGATTCGCCCTATGTAGAATGCTGCGAGTGACCCCAGCATCACAATGACTGAGAGAATCTGAACGACAAAGGTGATTATCGCCGAACCTCTAAACAAGCTGCCAATATCGAAAAGTTCTGAATGTTCATGTCCGATTGCCTTGTCCTCTCCGGTCGTTTGGTTCACTCCCGCGCTAGCAGAAGCCGCCAGTTATATGAACTCTTCTTTTCGTCCTCAACTGTAAAAGCTGTTAGACAAGCTTATATGTTGCATCCAGACTGCAGCCTTCGTTTCCCCCAAGACCAAAGAAGGCGGTCTATGAAAGATGGCCACCCAAGCTGCAAGAGAGTACGCATTCGTCAATGCGCGGATTCGCGGTATCAAATCGCGATTTCTGACGAGCGGGGAGTACGAGCGTTTCTTGCAGTCAGGTAGCTATGAGGAGTTCATCAAGCTTCTCGCAAACACCCATTATGGACCGATTATGGAGCGTGAATTTCCGCAGGGGATGCCAGCGCCTGATGAACTGGCAATCATACTATCGAAGGATTTCGCTGAGGTCAGCTACAGCATCTCTCGGTCCCTGACTGGAAGAGTAGGCGAGTTCACGGATGTATACATGAACATGTTTCTTGCTGAGAGCCTCAAATCCCTCATCCGCGGGTTACACGTTGGGCTCGACCGTGAAGAGATACTGAGATTCTCGGTGCCTACTTCTCCGGAACAGGCAGAGGTTCTGTCTGAGCTGGCAGATGCCGGCTCGGTTCAGAAGCTTATTGATGCTGTGCCATATCGTGATGTGAAGGTGGCGCTGCTGACAAGGCTTCCCATGTACGAGGAGTTGGCTTCGACGGCACCACTTGAAGTGGCACTTGAGGAATGGTTTCTTAGGTCAGTGACGGAAGTCCTCAAGGGTTTTTCAATCGCAGACCGAAAGCGAGTGGAAGGTCTACTTGAGACTAGGGTCGACCTTCGAAATGTCATGACTATGCTTCGCGCACTTGTTCTAGGAATGGATTCTCGTGACATTGATATGTCTTTAGTCCGATTTACGCTTAAGTCCAAGTCATTGGCTGAATCAATCAAGACACAAACAACCTGGCGTGATGTCTTTACGCGGCTTGAGAAGACAAAATACGCACAACTGGCCGGCAGACTTGCGAGGCTCTATGAGGACACACAGGACTTGGCGAGTGTAGAGTTGGCAATCGAAGACTACCTAGCACAGCAGGTCAAGCTTCTAATGGGTGCATTCCCGTTTCACTCTGGAACCGTCCTGGGTTTCTTTAGCTTAAAATTCTACGAAATCCGGAATATCCGGTCCATTGCTGTGGGAATCGAAAGGGGCGAATCAACTGATATCATAAGACGCATGATTACAATATGGTGACGGAGGACAATATCCAGTGAATTTCGACAAGCAACTACTCAACAGTGCGGCGACAGTAGCATCTTCGACGCTCTTTGCCGCGCTGATGCTCATATGCACAACCTGGTTGAACAGATCATCAGATGTGAGTTCGTTGGGTTTGCAGCCTAGACCCATTCTTGAGCTCCTCCAAGCTGCCGTTAGTGAATGGGCAATCTTCGGTATTGCAGTAGGCGCGGGTCTTGCTGTGGGCTTGGCAGGTGTAGGTGCAGCTCTAGGCATGGGCACTGCATCAGCAGCTGCGCTCGGTGCTATCACGGAGAAACCGGAAACCTTCGGGAAGAGCATTCTCTACGTTGTGTTCATAGAGGCGGTAGCCATCTATGGACTGGTGATTTCGTTCCTATTGCTTGGTTACATTCCACAGTTGATGTAGCTGAAGGATCAAGAGATTGTGCCACGAGAGCAGCATTAGGCCTTGCTTCAGTCCTGCGGTTAGAATCCAGGAGTCGCACGGCTCGAAGAGAGAGCTTGTGAGTGGGATTGCGATAGATGAGCAGTCTTCTGGGGGCTGCAGTTTCTCCTCCTTATTCAGATGCTGCCTTTTCTCTGAAGAGCACTCGTGCAGCCAACTCCCTCATGCGGCCGCTCAGCCGTTCCGCTCTTGCTTCTATGGTGTTGTCAACCTGTTTTGGAAGGTCCTTTGCCCTGATGATTAGCCCCCCGGATGATCTAACGGTTTCTTTGGCAAGAGCGACAGATACTTTCTCTCCGGTGACCTTTGATACTGCCTTAGCAACCTCTGCAGGGTCAATGTCCGCCTTCTGTTTCTCCGGGAATACTAGTTCTAGCGATTGAATGCCGAGTGCAGCCGCTCCCTCTACGGCAAGCCCGATGAGTATCTCCTTGCGCTTCTTGCCTTCAATCTCCTTCTCCGCCGCTTTGGTGGCTGAGTCCAGAACATCCTTGATTAGACTCTCTTTTGCATCAAGTGTCCGGTACTTGGCCTTGAGCTTCATGCTTGCCTCATACCTCGCCAGTTCCGCCTTCTGTTCTTTCTCTGCCTTCTTTGCAGTCGAATCTGCGAGATCGGCAGCTTTCTCTCTTGCTTCTTTAAGTCGTAACTCCCTTAGTTCTTCTGCTTCCTTCATAATCTTCTCTGCCTTTTCAGCAGTCTTGGCTTCAATCATGTCAAGTATGCCCTTTGCACCGCTCATCTCAAGACTCCCCCCTTAGTAGCATATTGACGACACTCTGGATCGCGGCGGTCCTCCGGCCTCGCGCAGATTCCTCTAGCGTAGCAACGGAGGCATCAGTTTCGTTCCGTATCCTCTGCTCTATCTCAGCTTTCCTCTTGTCGATGTCTGAGTTCAAAAGAAGAGTCGCCCTTCTTGTCTGCTCTTCGGCCTCCTTGAGGATTTGCTTTGCTTCAGCCTCGGTCTGTTCCTTCATCTCATTGACTCGCTGTTGCGCTTCCAGTATCTTTCTGGCCGCTGCTTCTTCCGCTTCATGTATCATCTCCAAGTCGTCATTGGCTGCACACATGGTAAACCTCTCCGGGCGTGGCGAGTTGAAGCTCCCGCGGCTAATCTCCTGATAAAGATTGACCCTGCCGAATAGCCCGCCCGAGTCTCGGACTCACTCAGACACTACGTTTAAATCGGTCCAACCAGCGCTGTGCCCACTCAGCCCGACTGATACCAAGCGTCCGACATCACGGGTTGACGTGAACCTAGATGCCACGGTGACGGCAGAAATGCGCCTATCGATGAGTCCTGCAGAGATGGTGATTGCCAAAGTCGTCTCGCATAGAGACTTCGAAAGGCAGGTAGTCATGGCACTAGAGGAGTTCGGTCTTTTTGAGTTCATAGATGTACGCCAGCAGGTAGGACTTTCTGAAGTGAAGAGGTCCAGAGAAGAGGAGACCGTTTTTTCTGTTCTTGACAGATGCTCCAATCTCGTTTCTTTTCTGAAACTGGACGTCCGTCATCATGGTCGTTTGCCAACTGTTATCGATGATACGAGCTTATCAGGCTCTCTTGATTATGTCGGTGGAGTTATCAAGTCTGTTGAGCCCGAAACGCTCGAACTCGAAAAAAGCATTGCATCTGCCGGGCTCGAACTTGAGCGACAGCGTGGCACTAGAGACATAGCAGTCTCATTGAAACCTCTCAGACTTGATCTGGCTCGAATTGGCACCACAGAATATACTTTCACGACGGCTGGGGTTTTGCCAACCGCCCACGTGACCCAGCTTCAATGGAGTTTAAGCGAGGTTACGGAAGGTGCTCTCGCCTTCAGGTCAATCGCGGTGAGGAAAGGAGTATCCGTAGCTAGCATCAGCGTTCCGGTTGATCGAAAGCCCGCAGTACTACGCATACTCTCGGCCTTAGGATTCGAGACCTTCGAAGTGCCGGAGAAAACGGCCGGACGCCCTGATGAAATCGTGAAGGCAGCCGAGGAAAGGATGGCAGATTTAGAACGCGAGCTTGACCAACTTGAGTCCAAGAGAAAATCTATCGCCAATGAGTGGGGTCAACGAGTCATAGCCGCTTGGGAAATCCTAGATATTGAGCGCCGGCGGGTCGAGGTTAAGTCCTTCTTTGCCTACACTGAGCATTCACTTAAGGCATGGGGGTGGATTCCAGAAGGTACCGAAGAGCGACTTGAGTCTCTGCTGCGAGAAAGAGTTGGCACGGCAATTGAAGTGAAGTTCGACCGACCCGATTTTGCAGAGGAGGAGTCGCCGACCTATCTCACGAATCCGTCATTCATGAAAGCCACCCAGGGTGTGGTGACCGCATACGGAGTGCCCTCGAAACATGATATTGACCCTACGAAGCTCATGTTCATTTCATTCCCCTTGATATTCGGGCTCGTGTTTGCGGATGTCGGACAAGGCTTCATCATACTGCTGATCGGTCTCGGAGCTTGGAGGTCCACCCGCAAGGGTCAGGACTGGGGGTCCACGCTTGGGTATTTGCAGACTGGCGCGCAGGGTCTGATGATGATGGGAGTCTTCGCCATGCTCGGAGGGTTCCTTTTCGGCAGCTTCTTTGGATCAGAAACAGTAATCGAACCCCTCTGGCCGCTTTTTGTACACACTTTGGAGGACGGCAAGGCCAATCCGTATCGGTCTGCGCATATGCTGAAACTGTCAATTGAGATAGGCGTGATTCACATTACCCTGGGCATTCTGCTGAGTCTTTACAATAAGCTGAAACATCATGCCTACCGCGAAGCGATGGTATCTTTGTCCTACGTTTGGATGTATCTCGGGTTCGTCAATCTTGTATTCGGTGTGAGCTACAACAGCGTGAACAGCTGGTTCAGTTCCGCAGGTGCAGTCTACATGTGGATTCCATTCTTGGGGATTGGCCATGGCACAGGCAATAATGGCATCTACCCGATGCTACCAATCAGTCCGTTCATCTTCACTTTGGCGGCCTTCATTGTACCCTTCGTATTAATGGCTGTGACATCGATGAAAGGAGGTATGGATGGCGCAGTCATATTCCTTGAGAACAGCATCGGCACTATTAGTCACACTGTGAGTTACGCCCGAATATTCGCCTTGAATACGGTGCACGTCATATTGAGCAGCATTTTCATGTCCTTGCCCGCGATATTCGTGATATACTTTCCACAGATCTCCATTGTGGGTGTCAACATAGTTCCTGCGGGTTTTTGGACTGAGGTGGCGGGCGAACCGGTGCTGATTTCACCCCAAATGCCTCTACTTGGGGCCTTCATAGGTTCCATCATAGTGGGAGTTCTCGAAGGACTTCTTGCCTTCATGCACACCCTGAGGTTGCACTTCGTTGAGTGGTTTAGCAAGTTCTATCACGCAGGCGGGGTGGCATTTGCTCCGTACCACGTGAGTCGTCTACACACAGTGAGTTCAAAGGTTGTGCCAGCAACACAGACGCAATTGGCCACCTGAGAAGCGCATGCATGCTGGATGTGGGTCATTTGCGCGGAGGAAGACCTATCACTGTCCTCCTGTGCCCAAGTACAGCGCCGCTAGCTCGCTATCGCCCAAGTAGGTGGGAGTCTCGTCTCTGTCCATCTTCTGCCTATTGTCCCAGATGCCTCGTGCGATCAAGTCTGTAGTCCGAGCCTTATCGTCAACGCTCTGAGCAGCATCGGCATCGCCGATATTCTGGAACATCTGAGCTGCAACGGTGTAGTTGCCGACAGCTTCTCTCAACCGGTCGCTTGCCTCCGAGAAATACTGCTTGGCCTTTGATGCATCTCCTTTCTTTGAGTAGACCTCTGCCAGGAAATCGCTCTTGGCCCCAAGAAGCCTTGATAGGTCGCCCTTGAACTTCACAATGACCCCTTGAAGCTGTTTGACTTGGGCATCCACATTATTCTTGCTACGGATATCCTCGCCTTTCACGCTGTTCAGCTCATTTGTCGCTGCCTCAAACGCGGCGACCGTCTGTCTGATTCTTCTGACGGTATCATCGTGAAGTTTCACCGTGCTGTCGGACACGTCCTCTTCCACGAACTGTGCTATTTCGTCATCGAATTCCTTCAGGGTGTTCGTGCGTGAGAGTTGTGCTCTGAACGCCCACTGCTCTGACTGCCTGGCAAATATCTGAGCTTCAGATGCATAGGCCGTAGCTAGAGCCAACTTGCCCAGGTCGGTCAGCTCGTCTGCTGCCTTTGTCTCGCCGATGACCTTGTAGTAAGTGGCCGAATCGGATGCATGAAGATTCTCCAAGATTCTTGACGTGATGAACTGGACTCCGTGCTGCCTCTGCGAACTCACTTGGAACTGAATGACGTATTTCAAGTGACTCAGCATCGCCAGAGTCCTGTTTCTGAGGGTGCCAACCTCTTCGTCGTCGGACTCAAGACTGAGAAGTATGCCGAGACTGCTCAGGCCCTCTCTAATCGAGTCGAGGGCCGCAGACGGATCCGAGGACAGCTTAGTCCCGGCCTCGTCTAATGACTTGCCAACAATCTCGATGAGGGCCGTCTTTCTGAGGTCTTTTGCGAAGTCGATCTGCCCCTTTATCGAACCGACGTCGCCAGTCTTCTTTGTTAGCATATCCTCGATGAATGAGAATATCTTGAGGTTCTCCTTGATGGCGGCAACCAACTCTCGTGCCTTGGCGAGCTTCTCCGCCTTCTTGAGGTCCTTGAAGATTTCCGCAAGCACCGCCATAGCTTCTTCCTTGTTGTCGACCTCAAGGAGTTCGGAGAGAGTTGGTACAGCGGCTTCTGCCTTGCAGAACAATGACTGAGCTTTCTTCCCCTCCTTGTCGCTTCCTGACTGTTCTGCATTGCTCTGGAGTGAAAGCACCTCTCGGAAGCACTTCTCTGCCCGGCCGAATGCTTCCGAGGACTGCTCGTAAAGCTTGGCCGCATCCTCCAAATTGCCAGACCTCATTTGGGCGTCTGCTATGTCATTGTAGGTCATTGCCATGTAGACTTCGCTGAGGCCTGCCGTATTCTGTTTCCATGCCTTGATCATCGATACGCGTTGCTTGTCCACTGTCTTGCCCTTTTCAAACAGCGGCAAAGCTTCGTTGTACAAGTCTGTGGCTTGTTCGAATATGAATGAGCTGAGCATGTCTCGCCAGATCAATTCATCAAACGGGTTGAAGGCTTGTCGAAAGGTACTCTCAGTGCCTATTAGTTCGTTTAGAAACTCGTCGTAGAACTCTGCTTCCGCGGCCTTGCTTCTGCTCTGAATGTCTGCTGAATCTGCCTCTTGAGCCTTTGAAGAACCCGTCATCAGGCCTAGAGCCATGTGACCCAGTGCGACTCTTCTCAGCTTCTGTGCGCCGTCGGTCTTGGATGGTATCGCCGAAAACGGCTTTTCAAGCAAGGTATAAACTGCTGCAAGATGACGAGAGGCCTCTTTCTTCTTGTCCTCGTGTTCGCGTTCAACGAATGGGCCACTCGCAGCCGCGGCCTGATGTAACCAAGCCAAGACTCGGGCCATCCACATCTCTGAAGTACTCTTCTGTGTATCATCCTCGAGTTCCTTAAGAGCTGTAGAGAGCTTCTCTTTGGCTTCTCCCTCAGAACTCTCAATCCTGCTTCTTAGATAGGCAATGTCAAACTCCTGAGTCATGCTTGCCTCAAGGAACCCGGCGGCCTCATCATACAACTTAGTGAAAGCATCGTGCATTGCCACGCGCTTCTTTTCGAGCCCCTCTTTATCGTCGATATCATGAAGGGCGAACTCGCGCACTGCATCTTGGGCCATGATGTTAAGCTCGAAGAGTTTGCTCGTGTGAACTGTCAGTTCCTCTTCTTCCTCAGGCTCAATAGAACTAGCACCCACTATCTCTACAGGTTTAGGCCGTTTCCGTTTCGAGCCACGCAGTTCATTGCCCAATCAGGGATACCCCGGTTGTAGATTCTCTCCTGACTGACTCTTGTGCTCCTATACTTAAGAATACCTTGGCCGAATAAGGTGCTTTTCAACGGTTTGCGCTCACGAACGGACTGCTAGCTGACTCGCTTTCGGCCAAGCGCCTTTCTGAATCTGATTCTGCGTCCGTCTCTGAACTTGACGACATGCCCGTCTTCAGCAAGCTTGTTTAGAACTTCACTGGTTCTTGACCGCGACTTGCCCCACAGCGTTGCGAGCTCTGTAGCTGTCAGACCAACGCTCTCATCTCGCAACATTCCAACCAGCCTTTGCCAACCGATTTCGTAATCTATACAGCTTGGTTGGTTGGCGAAAACATTGTATTGAGCACTTCTAGGAGCTGGTGCTGCCCGAGCATCTGATCCGCCAATCTTGGCAGTCAACTGATTCACGGTCTCTGTGAGCTTCGAGACGGTCTTCTTGAGTTCCTTTACTTCGTCTTTGAGTTGACCCACTTCATAATCCTTGGCCATAGGTCTCCCCCCTCCTACAATCTCCCGTAGTCGAAACGGAACTCTACGTAGTTCCTATGTTTCCCCCTCTTCTCGAATCTCACTTTGGGCTCTTGAGCCTCGAATTCAAGCTCTGTCGGAGGTTTGTAGTTTTCAAAGTCTTCGGTCGCATGATCATGGACTTGGATATGCTCCATTTCATCTTCGTCTTCAGAGGCAGGTGCCTCCTCCTGACCTGGGAGGGCATTCGGGGGTATTGTCCCTTTAGCCATCTCGCGAACCAAGCTTGTGCCCTTCGCAGCCTGCGAAGCTTCGTCCAACCCATACTCTGCATCTCTGAGTCCGAGGATATTCTCGAGGATGTCTTTCGTAGTCTTGGAACAGAGGGCTTTCTTGTGCTGGTATGCCATTGTACCGAGCCCCGTCGACAACAATCGACAGTCAACATACGGGCCGACCGGATATAAGGTTATGCACTTGTCTCGGCAAGCGACCTCGCGAACGTGAGAAAGCATGTGTGCGCGACCATCCATGTGGTAGGGCGCGTCTTGTTCTCTCGAACCATTATCTCGCGTTGGAACACTTCTAGAGTCTTAATCATGCCCCATTTCCCGCTCTCGGACATGGCTTTGCAGGTTTTCATCACTTGCTCAATGGTTGGGCTGCAGCTAGCTATGAAATGACTCGGCTTCAATGCTCTATGGGCTATGTCGACTACCTCCCACGGTGTAGCGAGATCCAGAATGACCGCATCAAGCTCCGTCTCATTGATGCCTTCAAGAATATCTCTGCGATACATCGTCACCCTGTCCATCGAGGCATAACGTTCCAAGTTCTTCTTTGCTGCCTCATACATGTCCTCGCGAATCTCATATGTGTAGACGTGACCCGTGGGACCGACGGCATTCGCTAAGACGTATGTCAGTGCCCCTGAACCTGTCCCGGACTCTGCAACGCGACTGCCCGCTCCAATTCCCGTTTCAACCAAGATTGTGCCAGCGTCTTTCGGGTAGATGATCTGTGTGTTCCTACCCAGTGAAATCTGAGTGTCGGCCAGACTTGGTCGATGTATCTGGAAGATTACGCCCGAGTGGCTCGTGACTTTGATACCGTAGGGACGACCGATGATATCATCGAAGCTGATGATGCCCTTGTTGGAATGGAAGCTGTCGCCGGCCTTCACCTTCCTTATCCAGTTTCTCTTAGCGTCAAGGAATATGTAAACGGTGCAGCCATCTTGAATCAGCTCTTGCATGTGTCATGGGTCATAACATGAGGTTTTGAGTGTTGCTCATCCGCCGTCAACGAAGGGTCTTTTCTGGGAATGGTGACCGAAGGGCGCTTTCGTACAAACGTATATTCGAAGTCGACTTTGAGTGTCTCTCAGGGACAGCCTTGGACGAGCATGGCTCACGTGACCCTGACCCGCGCCCAGAGGTCGAGTCATCAGCTGACAATGATGTTGTCGACAAGACAGTGATCATGATTCCGGAATCAGTCTTGGAGTTTCACCCAAGCATAGGAATCGCGGCAAACCTGCATGTTGACACGGCTAAAGGTGTCATACTAGGAAGGTCAGAGTCATTTCACAAGAAGTACAGGTCAACAGGTATCGGGCTCGTGGGTGCGGTGACAGAGGCGTCTGATGACCCGGCCACCTCGCTATTGGGAATGCCAGTCAACATGGACTTAGTAAGCCCTCATGTCATGCTCGTTGCCGGGAAGAGGGGATCTGGCAAGAGCTACACACTGGGGCTCATCGCAGAGGAATTGGCTCGCGCCATGGCTCGAAGAGAGATAGAAGTTGCCGTGGTCATTATCGACACGGTCGATGTTTTTCGACTGATGGTGGAACCGAATAATGAGCAAGTCGCGTCGCTTGAAAAATGGGGTCTGACAGCCCAAGGTTTCCCGGCTGCAGTTTACATTCCGCGGCGCGCGTACACGCACATCCCAGGCGAGGTCAAGGCAAAGTCACACCTTTTTCCGCTGGCGATAAGTCCCTCCGAGCTATCCGTTTCTGATTGGGGATACGTCATCGAGAGACACGGCGCGCTAAGTACGGCGATGGAGAACCTCATTGGTGATGTTGTTGACGGGTTGAGGCGCGGGTACACTAGAAGCAAAGGAGATCAACAACCACCGAACCCGGATTTCAGCATTCAGGACATGATACGCTGCGTGGAATCCAGCTCGTCCGTTGCAGACCTATACAAACCCTCGACGAGAACTGCTCTGATTCAACGGCTACGGCGAGCTCAGAACCTCGGCATATTCCACCCGGGCGGAACCAGTGCACAGGATCTCGCTGTGGCAGGACAGATTACCGTCATCGACATGGCACCCTTGGGATCCGATGCAGAGGCTGTGCTGGCAATTCTGACGAACATGTTGAGTAGACAGATACTCACCTATCGAATGGCCTGGACCGATGACGGGACGAGTGCAAGAGAGGAGCTTCCGCCAACATGGTTGATTGTTGATGAAGCCCAGACTCTCGTTCCTAGGTCTGGGACTACTCCAGCGAAGGATGCGATAGTGAGCTATGCGAAGCTCGGACGAAGATTCGGGTGCAGTCTCATCCTGTGCACACAGCAACCGTCGGCCGTGTCCGATGAAGCAATATCGCAGGCGGACATAGTCATCTCACACTCTCTCTCCCATGATGCTGACATAAGAGCGCTTCAACAAAGAGCACCAGCCGCGATGCCCGAGGCATTCAAGGACAAGGCATTCATCAGTGGTCTGCCGAGAGGGGTTGCTCTTGTGTTTGACCAATCCACAGAAAACAGACGCGGATTCATAATGCAAGCCCGACCGCGTATGTCACAGCATGGTGGCACAGACAGACTCTCTGCTCTCCTTGAGGCTACCAAACTTATTCCTCCTGATGTGTCTGAGTTAGAAGCAGGGACAATGGAGGCTCCTGAAGGGCTCCTTGACACCGAGGAGGATCTCCTCTCCAGTCTTCCAGATGTGCCCAGACCACCGCTGAAGCTGAGCAAGAAGGACTGGGATGTCTTGGATGATTGGATTAAGAGCTATGCGAAGGGTTTCTTCGAGAGACAAAACAGAGAGTATGCTATAACTGAAGAATCTTCCCCGATGGCAGAAGAGGTTCCTGCGTTGCACGCAGCAGGTTCACTTGAGGAGGTGCCAGCGTCAAGCTCTGCAAGGTTTGTTGGTGTTGTCGAAGGGAAGAGGATTATGGCCAGAGTCTTTGGCGAATTGTCGCCTCAGCTCTTCGAAAAAGCGATGCTTCGTAAGGTACTCTACTCCAAGCCGTCGCATTCTTTTCTGTTCACTAGCGCATCTCCCTATCGAGAACCAGTCATTGTACAACGTCACGATCCGGTAGGGAACAGTACGCTGCAGTCAGTGATGTCCTCATTGTCGGCAGCAGGCATGACATCGGAGTCAATAGTCAGTGAAGAGGGGTTCACATTCATACTGCTGAAAAAGGACTCTGTAAAGGCCTCTCTGTCGGTCGCCTTGAGTGGGCAGACCACCTGTGTACCTGTGGTGTTCGTCGGCTCTGACAAGAAGCAGCTGGACTCGCTCGCCCAGAAACTGAGGGAGACGATGCGCTGAGCGCTCATGGTGCGGCACGCACGGCATGAATCACCACCAGAGACCTTCTCCGAATGTAAGCTCTTATATGGATGAATCAACAACTTTGTTTGCGAGCCATATGGTTACCCAAAAGGACATCCGACCACCGGTCAATCTTAAGATCGCATCCATGAAGGATTTGGCTAGGATGCTTGTCTCTTGGTCTCAGCGAGATAGACCGGCTAGTATGCTCTACTTCGAGCATCGTGGTAAACACATATACGGAACACTCATTTCGAACCATGGATACTTCGAAATGTATGGACTTCCTCTATGGGTGTATACCGAGGGCGATGGACCGCCCCGCGGCAACTTCCTATCCTATAAGACCCGCGAGAAGGAAGCCATTGACTTTACTGAGTCTGTTGATTCCGATCCTATGACCCTTCACTTGCCGATAATCCGGTTGTCCGAGAAACCAATCATCATCGACCTATGAGGTCGGAAAGTCACCTCATTCACTTGGAGCATGAAGACTCATAGGGTTCGCGATTGCCCGATAGCGAGAAGAGCCTCGCTCTTGAACACTCTATTTCTTCCCACTTACGAGTCCAACCATAGGGGGTCGGAGTAGGACTTGATGATTTGACTCCAAATCAATAGGACAATGTAAGCACGATTGAATAGGAATATCGGTCTATACCCTGCAGTTGCATCGCCCATATGGTCAGAGTGAATGGAACGCCAGTGACTGTGTCTACCTTGGCAGACCAGCCTATACCAGAACCAGCGGCGTAGGTTCTGTGTCCTATGAGAAACCCATCTTGTTCCACTTCGGAGAAGTAGGTGTTGCAAACAAAGCCGGGTTCAGGTTCATCGACATAGAATGAGTCTAGAAGGCTCCATCCTCCTACGGGCAATATGCACCTCGACACCACCGCGTTTAGGAAATCGTATTTCGCGCCTACTATTTCTGTTCCATCGTAGTGTCTGAGAGCCCCTACCTGTTGTGTTTTCAGATAGTCAATCACGTGTTCAGTGAAACTACTACTGCTCAACGCGTCATCGAGGCTTGGCAAGGATGTGACGTTGATGCTTATCAGAGAGTCATCCAGTACATAGAACGGCGGCGGTCCGTATGTGATGTTTTCCTCAAAGACACTCGTTGAGTTGCCGGTTACAGCAATGAAATACGTCATTGCCAGACCTGGGTTCACACGCCAACGAGGAGTTTCCAACTGTGCATACTGAAACACGCTGAATGCCGCGATGAGATTCGCTAGTATGATTGCCGTCATCAGCATGCCGGTCTTCTTTTTCTCCAACTGGGACTCCTTCGAGGGTTTTTCTATCGTGTCTATCTAGTTGCATTGCGAATCTGTTGCTTGAGTCTCACCTTTGGCGCCACAACCGCTGACTATCTGGTCCGAGGCCGCATGTGAGTGATTAATACTGTAAACACAGATGGATTTTATTCTATCTCTTCCATCGATCTCCTTGGCAACGCGGTCACCAGCAGACGGTCTTCGTCAGATTCATATCTAGACGGCCGAGAGCCCATAGGGTCTTCGGGGGTCGGTTGTCATGAATCTATCCTGCCTAGCACAAAGGGTCACGATGCGCTTCAGTACATCTCTCTCGGAGAAGCTCTGAGCAGACTAGTGAGTATGACTCCCGCGAAGATGAAGAATGCCAACCAGATGATTAGGGTTACTATCAAGATACTCGTTTTGAAGAATATCTCCACCAAGAGAAACATCCCGACGACAACTGTGTTTGACGGACCTCCGATGGTGCCATTATCATTGGCTTTCAGTCTCCATCGCAGAACCACCATAAACGCAACGATGAACAAAGAAAACCAATTCACATAATTCGTGAACAGCCAGGGCATGTCAAGGAAGGGGATGATACCGAAAGGAGTGGGCATTGGAGGAAGATAGAACACAATGAGTATCACGAAACAAACCGTCTCAAAGATTCTGATTAATGCTGAAGGGGTTCTTGTATAGACCTCGCCGTAAAGCCCCTTGTCATACTGTCCTGCCGCGAAGAAGAGGAAGTAGAAGGGGGCGCCAAAACTCAGCGCGTTAACAAGGCACTGAGCAACTCCGTAAACGATACCGACCCAGTAAGTGCTCCAAGCATCAAGTATCGTCTGCCATACCTGAAGATAGGCCGGAGTAAATTGAATCATTATGATGAAGGGCAATATGCAGAGCGCAATCCCAACAAGAACCCCCAGTGCAGCCGCGGGTCTTCCTCCTCCCATCTTGCCCACTCCGACTCTGTAGAAGACATGCCCCGCAACAAACAGCCCCCCTGCGAGTGCCATTGGGGCTGTGGCCAAAGGAAGAATGAAGAATGTCAGGACAAATGCCGCGTTGGCTCCATAGAAGACTCTCCATCTCAAAGGAACCGTCGTCGTGGTGTCATGCATGATTTGAACTGCGTTTGCCAGGCGATAGCGTTCATAATACATTGCTCCGACCCACGCCGCTGAGAATACCGCTGGTGCTGCGACATGATGGAACAACCAGTTCAGTACAGGATCGTCGAATGGCGCCATCTGAAAAGGCAGCATGAACATTAGAAGAAAGAAGTAGATGGGTCCTAGGGCAGCAAGGAAAACAACTGTGATGCGTGTCATCAGCCAGTCGGGACTCATTGACTCTGTCTCCTAAGGGTGTTTCCGAATTGGATATATGCGAGCGTCATCATCGACGAGATAAGAGTTATCCGATATTGAAGGTGCTGACTGTGCAAGTCCTGAAGCGCAAGCTTGCGGCTGCTGCATTCGTTAGGAAGAGCAGACTGATTGTGGGGCTGGATTTTACAGCTAACACTGCACAGACCATGGGTAAGGGTTCACGACAAGAGATAGACCGCTTAGAACGAGATGCGTTGAAGGTAATCACCAGCACTGCTGATTATGCAGTCTCATTCAAGTTCAATTATCATTTGGTTCTGCCTTTGGGCTTGTTTGATAGAATCCCGGGCCTCATTGACAAGATACACGGTTATGGCCTCACAGCGATCATGGACTGCAAGATGAACGATATTGGCAACACGAATGAGCACGCAGCTCGCTACTACTATGACGCAGGATTCGATGGCATCATCGTCAATCCATTCGTTGGATGGGAGGGTGGTTTGGATTCTGTGTTCAAACTGGCTCAGACTAAGCAACGCGGTATTGTGACGCTATGCTACATGTCACATCCTGCCGCGGACGAAGGATATGGTCTCAATGTCGCCGTCGACAAGAAGATGAAGACCCACGAACCAATGTATTTGGTATTCGCTCGTCGTGCACAGTCTTGGGGATCTGATGCGGTAATCGTAGGCGCCACGTATCCCGAGAAGATAAGCGAGGTCAAGGGGATTCTGGGTGAAGAGATACCGATCATCTCACCGGGTGTTGGAGCTCAAGGCGGTAGTGCAGCAGAGGCCATAAGCGCTGGCGCATCCTACGTTATTGCTGTGAGGTCGATAATAGAGTCACCGGACCCTGGCGCAGTAGCAAAGAATCTTGCCGAAGAGACACAGAGCGCATCATCGTGAGTGCAGCCTTTCACTTGGGGCCGGTAATTTGACTGCGGCCTCGTATTGTACAATAATGTACATGGTCGTCTAGAATGCGGCACCACGACCGTCAGACAGCCAGAAACAGTTAAAGGACCCGGTCTGTATGTGGTTTACGTTCATGTACAGTATTGTACATGAACAGCGGAAAGGGGTGATGCGCAGCCACCGTTGTCTCGGAGAGTAAGTTCATGGGAAACAATGAGGGTTATGCCTTTGCGACCTGGACAAGTTTCATCGAAGAGTCGCAGATTCGTGCACTTCTCAAGTACAATGTAAAGTACTACTTCGCTGGCGGGAAACCGGGCATCGTGCCCACTGGAGTTTTTGCAAAGATAATGGCCGATCTGAGTGAGCGTTACAAGAAAGACCCAGCAATGGCACTCGACGATTTGAACTATGGACCAACCGCGGGTCAGCCCTATTTTCTGAAAACACTTGCAGAGCGGCTTTGCAGAGTCAGAGGCCTACCTATCGACTGTGAAACCCAGTGGGAACGAGTATGCATCACGAATGGATCCCAGCAGGCAATTTATGCTCTGCTTGACACGCTCATCGATCCTGGTGATGTGATAGTTACGCCGTCCCCATCATATCTCGGCTTCCTTGTGCCAGCAGTAAAGCTCGGCGCCCGGGTCATAACTGTGCCCACTGACTTGGACGGGATAATGCCGGAGTATGTTGACAAGGCTATTCGCGTTTCTGAAGAGAAGTTCGGCAAGACACCCGACATGGTCTATGTGGTTCCTGAGTCGGACAATCCCAAAGGAACGACTCTTCCATGGAAGAGAAGGCAGAGTCTGTTTGACATCTGCGAGAGCCACAAGATACTGATTCTGGAAGATGCGGCCTACGCAGAAATCCAGTTTAAGAAGACCCCCAAGCCAATCAAGTCTCTTGATAAGGAGAACGAGCGCGTCGCGTATCTCGGGACCACTAGCAAGGAAGCTGCAGTTCTTCGAGTCGGTTATTCTGTACTTCCGGACAGTGTGAAGGAACAAGTTATGAAAGACAAGGGATACCTAGATCTGTGTACATCAAGCTTCGTGCAGCGGATCTTAGACGAGTATTATCGCAAATACATCGATGAAGCAATGAGGGTTGCGGTTCCGAAATACAAGGAACGATGTGCGGCGATGGCGAAAGCAATCGATGCGGACTTCCCCGCAGGAGAAAGGACAGACCCAACAGGCGGATTCTTCATCTGGTGGCGAAGCGAAAAGAGAGACTTTGACAGCAGCGAATTCATGCAGAGAGTTGCGATTCCCAACGATGTCATGTATGTCCCAGGCGGTCCGTTCTATCCAATCTCTGGGTTTAGGTTGACTGACGACGGAACCGACCTAGTGGCGAGTGTTCCTGAACCGAATACGATGCGTTTGGGTTTCTCATTCGAAGAACCAAAGCTGATAGCAGAAGGAATAGGGCGGCTCGGGAAGTTGCTGTCCAAGGAGCTTTGATAGTTATAGTTCTCTTGCGTCTTGCTCTCGAATCGAGAAGTTCACGAAGACAGTTGCACCGTTCTTCATCTCTTCAGAATACGCTCGTTCATACGGTCCGAAGAGATCCGGGAATCCCGAGTTGATTGCCCACTCAATCCATGACCAAGCACTCTCTTGTCCTGCCTTCTCTTCTGCGAACTCCCCGAATGCCCAACTCAGGTAACGTTCGACGTCGAATCTGGTGGCCACCAGATTGCTGGCTTCCTCTCCTGTGCGATGAGGCGCCGCCTCATTGATTTGCGCGAGCCTCCGATTCAGTTCGTCTCTCGTCGCGATTATGAGCTCCGATAATTCCAACAGGGCTGAATTCATATCTTCAAACCTGCGTTTGCTGCGGAGCTTGGTCAACCTGCCCAACAGGCTGAAGAGCTTGGGCGAATGCAGAACGGGGAGTCCACGTGTCTTCATAGCATCTGCGAGCCGTTCGTTCCACGGGGTATTGAAGTAAGCTCGAGGGTACTTCACGAATAGCGGAAATGGTACATTAAGGGCCTTGGCGATGGGTATGACTTGAGCATAGTAAGCGGCCTCCCCAATTCCTCCGATATGGACTGTGACGGGCAACACAAAATCCGTCATGAGCTGCCTCGAATCAACGCGTGGCGAAAGACTACTCTCGACTGCGCTCAGGTCTGGTGCGCCGGCATTACAATCAATATCAATCTGGTCGCCACACGAAGGACATCGACCGGTCAATCCAATCCGTGAGCCGCGGTCTGCATAGTGCAACTCGGTCCTGCTGAAGTGGCACGAGTCATTCGGGCACTCATAGTAGAATGGAACATAGTCTGCCCCCCTTGAGCCCATCCCGGGCCTGAATCCATTTTCGGTGATGAGGTTGGTGGCGACTTCATGTGCTTGCAGGAACAGGGTTCTGTTGGATCGAGCGAGAAGGAACTCCATTCCCATGGTCATCAAATGCTTGATTCGCGTATCGGAGGCGGGAATAAGCGGGATTCCAAGGTCCTGCTCAACATTGAACAAGCGAGCAAGGATTCTTTCTGCCCAATCCCCAAGCGTTCGAGAGCTGACGTACGCAGACCTTGCGAGGGCAAGACAGTGCTCAAGTCTTTCTTGAAAGAGAGTATGGGCAGTCCCAGAGAAGGCTTTGAATAGAGGTCTATATCCAGCCCGGATTCCTTCCTCGACCTGTGAGTACCAGTCGTGGTCTGGCAGCGGAATAGCG
>Ga0153916_10000047_pt1 | contig 66797 bp, 73 predicted proteins | sample Opewatmetagenome_FD_109642 | JGI IMG/M metagenome (GOLD analysis project Ga0153916, IMG submission 109642) | Freshwater wetland microbial communities from Ohio, USA - Open water 3 Core 3 Depth 4 metaG | ecosystem: Environmental > Aquatic > Freshwater > Wetlands | place: USA: Ohio, Lake Erie...
ATCGGACTGCCCTGGCACTGGGGTTATTCCGGTATCGCCATCGGGGAAAGCGCCAACATCCTGACCCCCCATGTGGGCGATGCCAACACGATGATCCCAGAATACAAAGCCTTCCTCTGTGACATAGAAAGAGAGGAGGTGTAACCATGGCTGGAAATGCATTCTTATACGACGGAAGTCTGTGTATTGCCTGCCGAGGCTGTCAGGTAGCGTGCAAACAGTGGAACTATCTGCCCGGCGAGAAGACCCATTTCTTCGCCAAGGAAGGCGGGTATCAGAATCCCGCCGATTTGTCGCCGATTACGTGGAACATGATCAAATTCAATGAGATAGTCAAGGATGGGAAGGTGGAATGGTTGTTCCGCCGTCACCACTGTTTCCATTGCACGGATGCAGCGTGCTTGAAAGCGTGTCCGGTGGAGCCTAAGGCGCTGACCCGACATCCTGTCTTTCAGACTCAGTACGTCGATCAGGATCGCTGCATCGGCTGCGGATCCTGTGTGGAAGCGTGTCCGTTTGGTGTGCCTCACGTGGACGAAAAGCTTGGAAAAACCCGGAAGTGTACCGGATGTTATGACCGGGTCGCGAATGGATTGCTGCCGGCGTGCGCCAAGACTTGCCCGACCAAGGCAATTACCTACGGGTCAAAAGACGACATCTACCGCTTGGCTGCCGCCCGGATTACGACCTTGAAGCAGCAAGGTATCAAGGCGGAGCTGTACGGCACGAAGCAACTAGACGGTCTGCGGTCGCTTTATGTGCTGCCGGAAGGTCTGAGATACTATGACCTGCCGGAAAATCCGCAGGTGCCGAAAGATCTGGGGCTGTTGCAGGACTTGATCCACGCCACACCCGGTATCGCCCTTACTGCGGCGGTGGTGGGCGTTGCAATCGCAAGACTCCGCGACTTGCGGAAGGAGATGACAGAAGAGGAAACCTAATCCGCCGTCAGGTGTCTTACCTGACCGTCTATGTCACGGAAGACGCTTGACCTGCTGTCACACGAGGGCGTGTGACAGCGGGAAAACAGCGGGGAAAAACGTGGCATTTCCAAATACGCCGCTGGCAGACGCCCGCGTCTGCCAGCACTCGTAGTCACACGCTGTAGTGCGGAAGCTTAGAAGCCGCATGGTCCAGTATGGTTATGGACGGTGCGGCTTTCTCATTTGACGACTCGTTGGGTTACGCAAGTCCGCCTCAGGCGGGCAAGGCTGACCCAACCTACGGGTCACGATCTGTCAGGGTACACAAGGCTGACCCAACCTACGGGTCACAATCTTGACAGACATAGGAAATGCGTGTTCATAATATGCCAAAGAAAGCATAAATTGTGCTTGCTTGTAAGCGCGTGGAATATTATATTGTTGAAGCCGTCAGGCTTTTTGTTTTGACGCGGCTTGTTAATAGTTTCACAAAGGACAAGGACGATCCGCAGGGTGAGGACACCCTGCGGCACCCCAACAACAGTTCAAAAGCATGACTGTCGAGTGCGGAGACTCGACAGCACATGGAGCTTTGGGTTACGCAAGGCCGCCTCAGGCGGGCAAGGCTGACCCAACCTACGGGTCACGATCTGTCAGGGTACACAAGGCTAACCCAACCTACGGGTCACAATCTTGACAGACATAGGAAATGCGTGTTCATAATATGCCTAAGAAAGCATAAATTGTGCTTGCTTGTAAGCGCGTGGAATATTATATTGTTGAAGCCGTCAGGCTTTTTGTTTTGACGCGGCTTGTTAATAGTTTCACAAAGGACAAGAACGATCCGCAGGGTGAGGACACCCTGCAGCACGCGGAAATCGTAAGGGCTTAACATGTTAAGCCCCTACTTGGACACTCATGCAATTGCTCGAGGAGGAATACATGAGACCATCACCAGTGACGAGCCACATTCTGTTGGTAGTAATTAGTTGTCTGATCGGCTTCGGTTTCTGGACGGGGTGCGGCAATGACGAGGACAACTCAAACAATGGCGACGAGCCGGTCATCGTGACAGTGACACTCGGAAGTACCAGCATGGACGTCAACCTACGGGATCTGCCGTCGCAGGAGTTTGAAGGCTTGGACGGAGTCATGCTGAACGAGCTAATCAGCCAGGACCTTATAGAGCCGTGGTTAGACCATGACAGTGTGGCTTGGGACATGAGACCACTGCATGCCTATCGCACAGTGGGCAGCGACGGGTACAGTCCGCACAGCCATGCCAATCATTACCAGGATCTGTGGTGGGATTGGATGTCGCTGGGATACATACTGGTGGAAAGCCGGGACGTGATATTTCCGGACGCCTGGATTGACTTGCCGGGTGCTTATAATGTCGATGACACGGAGGAGATTCTGGTTTTTCGGATGTTGAAGGTGGTCTCTCCTCTCGATTCGCTTTTAGTGGAATTCGACGATATCACGCAGACTCAGGTGTTAAATCCGGATATGGTGTTGGAGGCAGCGCTGCCTCTGGCTGATTTTGTCCCCGATACCATCATCACGCTGGGACCGGAAAACTATCAATACAAGATCGTGGGCATCGATGGCTTCACCCAGAATACTCCGCTGACCTGGGAGCAGCTGCAGATCGGATACTGGCTGCTCCAGACGGAGCAGACCTGGTTCTTGTCGGACACGCTGCATTCAGGCAGGTACAAGATTCATGCAGCGGCACAGATGGATATCTTCTAACTATTGACCGCCAAGCGAATCGCTTGACGGCACCTTTTACGCTTGAGATTTTCATTCCGCTGTCACACGCCCTCGTGTGACAGCGGACATTGGTGTACATGGGATGAGATACGCAGTTCCGATTATCTTGCTCTTCTTGACCGGACTGGCATCGGCGATGGACCCGAATTCGCATGTGACGGATGACACCGCGCGTGTAGTGTACGTCCTGGACGAAATCGTGGTCTATTTCTCCAAGCCTTCGAAGAATCCCAATGATGTGCTGGAGGTCACGTCATCGCGAATCACGGAGCAGAGCGCGCATTCCATGGCAGAGGTGGTCGCATCGGATCCGGGGCTCTTGATCACCTCGGGTACGAAGAACAGCTCGGAGCTCAGGATACGAGGTGGCACGAAGGAGTCTGTGTTGTATCTGCTGGACGGTCGACCGTTAAATGCAGGATATTACGGCAGTTCGGATTTGTCTTTGTTGCCGGTCGATCAGATTGAGAAGATTCAGATCGTCAAAGGACCTGCCAGCGTCGCGTACGGGGCGAATTCCATGGGCGGGATTGTCAATATCATCACGAAGAGCGGAGCCGGACTGCCGCTCAGCGCCAGCGTGCACAGCTTGTTCGGGAATTTGCACCAACGGGAACTTTCGGGATCGATCGGGGGAAGTCTCGGGGACTATTCCGGTTGGCTTACGGTCGAGGAATCCAATCGAGACGCGATCAGGTTGAGTGATGATTTTCAACCAACGTCCATTGAAGACGGCGGAGTGCTTGCCAATAGCGACCTGCACCGGATCGGAGCTCATGTGAAGCTCGACAAGGAATGGGGTAGCGCGGGAACCAGCTTGCTGCCGGGTGGGGACACCCGTCAGCACATCTCGCTGATGCTCAGCTATATCCGGGCTGAGAAGGGCTTGCCGAGTTCTCCAATCGATGTACGATATTGGCGTTTTGTGGATTGGCTACGTATGGGCGGAAATCTCAGCGGACTGTATCAAGTCAGTCCAGCGGTCACGATCAAGGGGGCAGTTTTTGCCAATCAATATGACGACGAGCTCGTCAACTATCTGGATAATACATTTTCCATGGATCGGATCGATTACGATTCCAGGATGATCAATTGGACGTACGGCGCGGGCTGTGAGGCACAGTGGACCGGAATAAGGCATCATCTGCTGACTGCAGGATTTCGGGTGCAGGAAGACCGCTCCAGGAAACGGGACATCAATACCGTCGAACCCTGGGATCGTCATTCGACCCGCACCGGATCATTGTTTTTGGAAGATCGGTGGCAGATTTCCGACCGCACGCTGATCACCGGCGGATTAGGACTATACGGCTTCAACAAAGGAGATGAGTCCGCCAGCGACGGGACAGTGTGTCCGATGTTCAGCCTGACCAACGAATTGCCCTCGTCCATTACGATTCGATTGGGCGCCAGCCGCAGCATCTTCTTCCCCACTATTCACCAGTTATTCAGTCGGACATCGGGCAATCCGGATCTCAGCCCGGAAATCACCTGGAAATACGAACTCAGCGCGGAGCAGTACTTGATGCTAGGCGCCTATCGATATTTGAATCCCGAGATTGCCGTGTTCTATAACGACATCACGAATCAGATTGACAAGTCACCGTGGACCGACATCTTCCGCAACATCTATGCGATTAACACCTGGGGATTGGATGCCTCCCTGGGATGGGGGCTTAATCGCTGGTTGACCGGAACTTTCGGATATGGTTGGTTGAATTGGCAAGCGGAGGGTCCGGTCATTCTGGAGACTCCTCATTACAAGATCAGTGGTCAGCTACATGGGAAGACGCCTCTCCAGACCCGTATCAACCTCGAGATGGCATGGTTCAGCCAACGGAAAGGAGAAGCCACGTCCAATTACTTCCTGATCATGCCGTCGTACCTTGTTTGTCATGGGAACATCACGCAACCGGTGACGTCGTGGATGGCATTCCGGATCGAAGCACGGAATCTGTTCGACGCCAATTACGAAGAGGAATACGGGTATCCTAGCGCAGGACGGATGATCCTGGGCGGCATTGATCTGAGTTTCCAACGGGAGAAGGAATAGGCGAAGAATCGGCTCATGGGCTTGCCTGTTTGCCGAAGGCAAGGTGCCCATGTCTCAGCCACGGGCTGGAAGCCCGTGGGACGAGCCGTTTCATGGGCATCTTGCCCATGATGGCACGCGGATCCAAGCCGGTGCCACGACAGCATTCGAACAGTGGTTCCGCGAAATCGGAACCTTTTTAATTCCGTTACTGCAGTCAAAGGATCCACTAGAGTCGCATTTGGTGCAGGGTGTCCTAAGGCTTGTGCTGCAGGGTGTCCCCACCCTGCAGTGGTATCGAGAGTAGTCCGGCTTGACTGTTAACAATCGTGGTGGTATTCATGGATTTTGGGCATGAGGCGGTTATCAGGACCGGGGGGTTAATCCTCGTCCTGTCCGTGATGCTGCTGGGGTGTGGGACACCGCATCCGGATCAGGAATACGTGGCTCTTCGCCTCCATTCAAAATGGGAATTCAACGGGGATATCCGGAGTATCGAAGTCGTGGACGAGACATCGGATCACGACACGGAATACACGGTGGAGATTACAACTCGAAACAACCGGACAGTCCTGACCCGGTTCAAGTACTCCGGCGGGAGACTCTATGTGGTGGGTCTTGACGCATCGTTGATGGGATATTCGGAAATTCGATTCGACCCGCCAATTCCTCTCCTGCCTTCCACGTCAAAGATCGGGGAAATGGAACGTTGGGATGCGGAGGAAATTCGAGAGGGCAATCCAAGCCGCAGCTTCCGAATCCGGGTGCAGACAACCGTGTTGAAGCCATTTCCGGTGGTCTGTGCCGGCGATACATTGAATGACATATTCCGAATCCGGGTTGATTATGCATATCAGGAGCCCAGTGTCAGCCCGTTTCTTGCCGGCGAGTCGGAATGGTGGTTCGCCAGAGAAGTGGGAATCGTCCGATATCAATTGGGCTCTCGCCCTTACGAAGATGTGATATTATTTGACATTCCTTAGAGTCCTGCTGCAAGGATCCTTCCGTCATCCCGCATCAAGTGTGAATGGTTTTGCATAACGAAATGCGGGATCGGATAGAAAAGGCTTGATAATAAGATTCAAAATTAGTATATTTAGATGAATTGGGCGACTGAGTCTCTTTGGGGGTCCTAAGATCATTGGAAAAATAGCAATAGATACTACCGACGTAACTGGAGAGTCCAATGCGAGCGAATGGATTGCTTTCACGACACACATGGGGAATGATATGTGCTCTTGTGATCTTGACGGCGGGAATTTCCAGTGGGGATTGGATCAATATAGGTGGCACTGCGGCTGGCGAACCGGTAAGTGCGACAGTACTGAGATCCGATGAGACCGGGACGGAATTCGCAATTTCTGTTAGCGGTTTGCGGAGTGATGACATCTTCTTGAGTGGAGACACGTATTCCCGCTTGTCGATTCCGGGCGAATCGGCGACGTGGCAAGTGGGATTCCCGGAATTGCCGAAGGTGGTGAAAGTGATCTCAATACCTGCCACCGGTAATGTGGAATTGCATGTGGTACCAGGTAATTATACCATCATCAACGGAATCACTGTCCCACCGGCGCAGGAAGACGATTTGTGGGACGTGGCGGATCTGGGAAGCGCCTTGGTCTTCGATCCGACGATTTACGGTCAGGATTCGTTCTATCCGAACCACCTGGCAGACATCTCCGACCCCATGATTGCTCGGGATTTGAGACTGGTGGCGGTGACCATGTATCCGGTTCAGTATAATCCGGTCACCCACCAACTGAGAGTGTACTCGAATCTGACGGTGACGGTGGAAAACACCGGCGGGACCGGGATTAACGAGAAGCAGACACAGCATCGTCAGCTTGCCAAGTCGATGATGCCATTCTACCGAGGCGAAGTCTTGAATTTCGACCAGCTGGGGATGGATGATTCCGGCTTGCCTTATGGCACGATTTTGATCATTTATTACGACAACGCTTCGGTATTGACCGAAGTCAACTATATCGCAGACTGGAAGCGGAAAAAGGGATTCAATGTGTTGGTCGCCAATACGACGCAGACGGGAACTTCTAACACGTCAATCCGCAACTATATATTGGCGCGGTACAATGATCCCAATTTGGATCCGCCGTTGGAATACGTGATGCTCGTCGGCGATGCCACCGGATCATGGCCCATTGCGGTCGGTTCGAACTATTCGGACTACGACTATTCACTGCTGGAAGGGTCGGACAATATCGCCGATATATCCGTAGGTCGGTTGTCGTTCGATACGAGTATCGATCAATTGACGATCATTCGGAAGAAGATTTTGAAGTACGAGAGCGATCCGTACATGGGCGGAGCCAATCCGGATTGGTTCCGGGATGCCTGGATGTACGCTGGAACTGCTTATGGGACATCCACCATTCACACCAAGGAATATATTCGACAGTTGTTATACAACGCGGGCTATGTCAATATCCCGCTGGACACTCACCCAGGGGCTGTAAGCGAAACTCTGATCCAGAATCGGCTGAATGCCGGCGTGAGCATCTGGAATCATCGCCCGATGTATATTGCGGAGATTTACTGCACCCACCTGGATGCGTTAAGCAACGGCTGGATGATGCCGATATGCTTGAATTTGACATGCGGTACCGGCAATTGGAGTTACGATACGGCGATCTCTGAATGTCTGCTTCGGGCTGGCACAACCGTTCAGCCCCATGGCGCCATTGCGGCGATTGCCACCGCGACGTCGGGAACCCATACTGCCTACAACAATGCGTTCGACGGGTCATTCTTTCATGCGTTCATTTCTTTGGGACAATATATGGTAGGCGACGCGCTGTCCGTGGGCAAGGCTCATTTCCTGTGGCAGTATGCCGGTGACAGCTATGCCGTCAATTTCGCGTACTGGAATAGTCTGATGGGGGATCCGTCGTTGGAGGCTTGGACGGGCACACCGGCGGCAATGACCGCCAGTTTCCCATCTACGATAGCGGTAGGGACCAACCGAATCGCGGTATCGGTGCGGGACGGGGCGTCGCAGCCGATAGCCGATGCGTACGTCAATGCGTATAAGCGGAACGAGACCCTCTATGGCGAGGTGACCGGATTATCCGGTGATGTCATTCTGCCGATCACAGCTACGACTGCGGACACGCTGTTCATCACCGTGTCGAAGCACAACTATAAGTCCGTAGTGAGTTACGCGCTGGTTCAGGCTTCGCTGCACAACATTGCACCGATCTCGACGGTAATTGACGACGACAACGTGGGCTATAGCCATGGGAACAGCAATAGCCACCCCAATCCGGGGGAAGGACTTGAGCTCACGGTGACATTGAAGAATTGGGGCAGTCAGTCGGTAGGGAACGTGTCCGCGACTATCAGCAGCACGGATCCGTATGTGGCATCGTTCGGAAACGCCACCGTATCGTACGGAACCATTCCGGCGGGCGGTCAGGTTACCCCTGCCAGTGATTTTGAAGTGACGCTGGCTTCGACGATTCCCGATGATCGTCAGATCGAATTGTTATTAACGATCACAGACAACACGCTTTCGACCTATCAGAGCCTCGTCGTCCTGATCGTTGAGGAAGTCAACCTGGACTATGCCAGTCATACTTGGCCCAACTCCGGAAATGGCATCTTCGATGCGGGCGAGACTGTCAACCTTGAAGTGGGATTGGAAAATGTCGGTCATGTCAGTGCCTCATCTGGAATAACCGGCATTGCGCGGGTCAATCATCCTTTGATCACGATACCGGACAGCATCGGGAACTGGCCTGCCATCACGCAGGGATCATCCGCCACCAACAGCGGCGATCGTTTTCAATTCCATGCCGACGAATCGATGTTCTCGGGAACGCCATTCCAGGTGACGTTGCTGCTCAGCAATGCCCAAGGCTTCCGGGATACAGTGTTGTTCGGTGAGACATTGGGAACGACTGCTGTCACTGACCCATTAGGACCGGATGCTTACGGGTACTATGCGTTCGACAACGGGGATGCTTTCTATAGCAAGCATCCGTCTTACTCATGGGTGGAGATCGACCCTGGATATGGCGGAACCGGCACCGTGTTGAATCTCCCCGACCTGGGCGAGAATCAGGATTGCAGCGTTTTGGTCACCCTACCTTTCACCGTTAGGTACTATGGTCAGGCGTTCAGCAACGTCACAGTATGCTCCAACGGTTGGTTCGCATTCGGGAATCAAACCAACAACGCTTACCCTCAGAATTGGCGGATTCCGGGAGCTTTGGGCGCCATGTCGCAGGTCAGTGTCCTCTGGGATGATTTCTTCCTGGCAAGTTCCGGTGATAGACGGGTCTGGCAGAAATACGACGCCTCCAACCACCGATTGGTCATCGAGTGGAGCCGGGTGTACAACTCAGGAAGCGGCGCCAGTGAGACGTTCGAAGCCATCATCTACGATGAGATTTACTATCCCACGCCGACTAACGATGCCGAGATTCTGACACAGTATCTCAACGTGACTAATGGCGACGTCGGCGACCATTATGCGTCCGTGGGAATCGACAATCAAACTCAGACCATCGGGATTGAATACACCTACAACAATCAATACCCGTCATCAGCGGCTCACTTGATGAATGGCAGGGCGATCTTGTTCACTACCGACCGTGGGACTTTGGTGGATCCGCCGAACATTGATGTGTCGCCCTTGTCCCTCACGGGTTTCGCAGCCCCGGGCGATTCCGTCGAAACGATCCTGACCATTGGAAACACCGGTGTAGCGACCCTGGACTACTCTATATTCATCAATTACCTGTTGGACGACGGAATTTCACTGTCGCCAACCCCGCCTGTGGAACTGCCAAGGCAGGATTACATCGATTACAGTGTCAAGAATCCGGTCGTGGGAGATGCCGACGATCAATCGTCCTTAGTCAGTGCGAGGGAAGCCAATGGCACTCCGGTTGATGCCTCGGGCGGTCCAGATCTCTTCGGCTACATGTGGATCGACAGCGATGAGCCTGGGGGACCGGCGTATTCATGGGTGGACATCACCGGCGTCGGAACAAATACCGGCATCACGGGGGACGATCAGAACGTCGGTCCGTTCACCATAGGATTCACGATGGAGTACTATGGCAACAGCTACAGCTCCGTCCGAGTCTGCTCGAACGGTTTCCTGAGCTTCACTTCCACATCCAATGCCTACACTAACTACGGAATTCCAAATACTGGTGAGCCCAACAACCTCGTTTCCGCATTCTGGGATGACCTATACCCGTCGTCGGGCGGTCAGGTGTATTATTACCAAGATACGGCGAACCAGCGATTCATCGTCCAATGGAATGCCATCCCGCACTACTCTTCCGGCGGACCCTACACATTCGAAATAATTCTGTATGCCGACGGCACCATCGTTTTTCAATACCAGAGCATGGTGAGCCTGTTGAACAGCGCAACGATAGGGATCGAGAATTCAGCAGGGAATGACGGGTTGCAGGTCGCATATAACCAGAATTATGTCCACAACAATCTGGCGATCGAGTTCTACCTGCCGGGACGGTGGATGGATATCACTCCGCTGACTGGAAATGTCGCAGCAGGCGAAAGGGACACGCTGGATGTGTGGATGCACGCCCGTGATTTGGAAGTGGGAGTTTATCAGGCTAACATAACCATCAGCAACACGGATCCCAACAACTCAGTTGTGGTAGTCCCGGTGACTTTCACCGTGTCCGATGCACCGCCACCAGCACCGGCTGTTGTCACCAATCTGATCATCGCCACCATGGGGAATCACGTGACGCTCACCTGGTCTCCGGTAACGGAGAACGTCAATGGCGATCCGATTACAGTGAGCGGCTACCACATATACGCCAGCACCGATCCATTGTTCACTCCGGGACCCGGCAATATGGTGGGAACGACCACGAATACCAGCTATCTCCACAGCAACGCAGTGCTCGGCAGACTGATGCTGTTCTACGTAGTGACTGCGGTGGAATAGTATCCCAACGGGCATTCCTGCCCGCCAGCTTGTCTTTAATCGGCAACAAGAAGGACAGACCGGGAACGGCACAGGCGACTTGACCGGTCTGTCCTCCCTCAATGCAAGGGAACAGATTGAAGATTCTGTTCGTCTCACCGTACCTGCCACATTCCAAAGTGGGCACTGCGGGCGGGCTGATTGTCTATAACGAAATCAGATTGCTTGCCAGAAGACATCGCGTCAGCCTACTTTGCTTCCTGAGCCAACACGAAGATCAATTCCTTCCCGATATTTCAGCACACTGCGCCCAGGTCAAGACCGTCAAGTTTCTTCGTCTCTACGATGCTACGGCATGGGAGAAGTTGCAACTTGTTCTCGATCGCGGCACGAAGTGGCTCGCCAGCCTTTTCAGTTCAACCCCCTATTATCCGAAAAAGTACTGGTCGCAGGAATTCGCGACCCAACTGCAGTCGTTGACGTCTGCCGAGGATTTCGACATCGTGCAGATCGAATTCACGCAGATGGCTCAATACGGACGCTTTGCCAAAGGGAAGAAAGTCATCCTGCTGGAGCACGACGTGTCCTTCGTGCCACGATTCCGGGAATATTGGAAGGAGCGGTCGATACTCAAAAAGTGTTATCGGAGATTGGAATGGTTGAAAAGCCTGAGATATGAGATCAAGGTCTGCGAGTCGTTCCGGCATGACGATCCTCATCATAAGCGAGCGTTTGATCACATCTTCACGTTGTCGGAAAATGACCGTCAAACACTGCAGGCTTTCGATCCTGAACTCAGAGTATCTGCGGTTGGCACCGGAGTCGATCTGGAGAAAATCCATCCGGTCGACATCGAGCAGGAGAAGGACAGTATTGGTTTCATGGGCAGCTTTGGGCACCGACCCAATGTGGATGCCGTATCATATTTCCACGAAAAGATTTACCCGATCCTCAAGGCTCGGAAACCCAAAATCAGAATCTACATCGTTGGAAAGAATCCGGAATTTCTTCCGAAGCTGCCAGACGATTTTGTGATTACCGGATTTCAAGAAGATGTGGCGCCGGTGTTGGGGAAGTGCCTGGTGTTCATCGCACCGATTACGTGGGGAGGCGGCATCAAGGTCAAGATTTTGCACGCCATGGCGATGGGACTGCCGGTTGTGACAACACCGGTTGGGGCGGAAGGATTAGACGTGGAGCACGGAGTACATTTGTATATCGATTCCCAGCCCGATGTTTTTGCAGAGCATGTGCTGGAATTGCTGGACAATCCTGATCTTCGTCAAACGATCGGGCAGGCAGGCTTGGCGAGGGTTCGAGAACGATATGGCTGGGAGGCGATCATCGAACACATGGAGCAGTTGTACTATTCGATTTTGTCCAGCCCTTAATCTGCAGGGTATAGATTGTTTCGCTTCGCTCGCAATGACTGTGGAGATTGCTTGGCTTCCCCCGGGTCAAAGCCTGGGGCTAGCCCGCCTGAGGCGGGCAAGGCTCGCGATGACAGAATTGTCAGGTGAGGACACCTGACATCACCCGAAACTCCAAATCCGAAGCACCAAACTCAAAAGAAATTCAAAATACCAAATTCAAAAAATCGATGTGGGGACACCCCGCATCACATTAGGACACTCAACATGTGTCAGGTGAGGACACCTGACACCACTTGTCACACCACGCCAATCTGTCGGGTGGGGACACCCGACAGCACCTACTTTACCCCAGCATTCGAAGAATCTCGGATGCGATCAAGTCCAGCGGGGCTTGCCGATCTGCCAATCCCTGATCCACAACGGATACTGGCATGCTGCATGCCATGCAGGTGGATTCGTCCTGCACCAATACCTGCCCACCCCTGTCCTGCACCTTTCTGGCGCCCTCCAGCCCGTCATTTCCCATCCCGGTCAGGATCACCGCCAGTGTCGCGGGACCGAACACATCAGCCATGGATGACAAGAGTCGATTGGCGGACGGGCACGTCAAGCCGCCAGCATCGTCAGGAAACAACCTTATCCGGTGTCGGGATGTAATTTCAAGATGAGTTCCGCCGGGCGCCACCAGGACAGTTCCCGGCTCTAACCGCTCATCCGGGCTTGCTAGTTTCACCGTCAATTCGCTTTTCAGACTCAGGCGATGGACGAGGGATGCCGAGAATTGCAGTGGGATGTGTTGCGCCACGATTACCGGCGCGGGAAAATCCCGGGGCAGCATAGGAATGGTTCTCTGCAATGCGACCGGACCGCCGGTGGACGCTCCGATGCCCACAATTTCCACGGGCGAGGCTGCCTGTTCCCTCCGTCTGAGAATTCTGGTCCGTGACACCGGCGTCCCGTTTAAGTTCAATCGCCCTACGGACGTCGTCGGATTTCTCTTTCCCCGATATTTCTGTACCGCCCACTTCACTTTTCCCACCAATTCAGTCTTGAAGACATCGATGTCCAAGGACTTGGGTGTCAGTTGTTTGGCGATGTAATCGACCGCCCCCAATTCCAACGCTTCCAGAGTGGTTTCTGCACCTTCGACTGTCAGGGAGCTAATCATGATGACCGGAAGCGGCGACTCGCGATTGAGAATCTTCAGGACTGCGACCCCGTTCATGAGCGGCATGTTCAGATCGAGAGTCAGGACGTCGGGATGAAGCGATTCCACCAATTGCAGGCATTCTCGACCGTCCGTGGCAACGCCCACAACTTCAATCTCAGGGTCGTCCTGCATCAGAAGCCGCAGAGCTTTCCGCATAAAACGGGAGTCATCTGCGATCACGACACGGATTGGGCTTGGGGAGGCAGGGGATTCTGTGTGTAACGAAGTAAGAATATGCTTTCCAGACGGCATATCGAGGACTGGGTTGTTATCTTGCTCACCGAATTCAGTCAGCGTTGTTTGACGTCAGCAGGATTGTTGGCTGTCGGGTGAGGACACCCGACAGCACTCCCTGATTCTTGAATTGACGAAGTAGCTTGGGTTAGTCTTGCGAAACCCTACGATCCGCCTATGACATACTTGCCTGATCGATCCTTTTGAGAACCGGTGAAACATCTTGCATGCAAGTACCAGAGATTTTGAGCTCATCGGACAGGGTTCTCAGCAGATCGATGCATTGAAGACTCAGGTCAGTCATGGTCGCATCGTGATCCTGGTCTTTGGGCGGCATAGGCGTCCCGCCCGTGATTTCTTGGTGACGGAAACGGGCGATCAGCGTTTCCATGGCGTGCGCCACTGTTACGATAGGGTCTAATCCCATCAACTGGGCTGAGCCTTTGAAGGAATGCAGTGTGCGCATCAGGCAGTCCAGAAGATGTTCCTGACCGGAGTTCTTTTCCAGATCCAGGACGATTTCTTCGATTTCGTCGATCAGGTCTTCGGATTCCTCAAGATATTCCTGAAGAAGAACCGATTGACGACCGGATGAGTATTGCACTGTTTGCTCCTGTTAATGAGCCGCCGCAGGGGCGGATAGGACAACTATTCGAGTTCAGCTATTCGCTTGCGATTCTAACGAATTCTCGTGCGCGTTCCACACCGCTTTCGATCTCCAGCAGGAACTGCCCCACATCAATTTCATCGATTTGCGGATTGACTTTCTTGAGCGCCGACCATGCCGGGTCTGTCTCCAGGGATACCTGTACCTCGTCGCCGGAGAAGCCAATCCCCAATTGTTTGCAGAACGCATCGGAGAGATGGATCAAGGCGCAGAGGGTATTATACTCTTTCGAATCCGTGGGTTCGTGGTGGAATACGATGACATCGACCAGGTTGGGGGGCAGATTCCACATTTGGGAAAGCCACGCGCCAATATGAGTGTGGCTGACCCCCAACACCCTTTCTTCGGCGACTGCCATAGGAATATTTTCATCATGCGAGATTTCGAGAGCCGCAAGAAAGTCATCATGGAAGTACTGGTCAAGGACGATCTTGCCGATATCGTGAAGCAACCCCGCGGTGAATTCGGCGCCGTAGGAACGAATCGATAATTTGTGCGCAATCACTTTTGCGATCTCGCCGCACCCAGCGCTGTGTTCCCAGAATCGCTCCCGGTCAAAGGTAGGACGTCCCTGAACCGCCGGAAACGCCTTGAATATGCAGATAGAGGTCACGAGATGGTTAATCTCTCTCATTCCCAGAACTACCAGAGCCATATTCAGAGATTCGATCCGTTTGGGCATTCCGTAGAAGGCGCTGTTGGCGATCTTAAGCACCTTAGTGGTCAATGCCGGATCATTGTGGATGATACGGACCAGGTCTGACATGCCAGAGTTGGACAGGTTAGCCAAGCGGGACACTTCCAGCGCGATGTGCGGTAAGGTTGGCAGATCGCCGATGCTGAGTATTTGCTGTTTGATTTGCTCGAGTTTCTCTGAATTCATTGGGTCTCCCTATGGGAGGCAGCTATGCATCATCTTGAGTCCCCACGGCTTTTCAGATGCTCTCGACTGCTCGCAGAATACTGGGGTTCCTGGACACTCTCAGTTTTTCGAGTTCATTAGTAAAGGGATCGGTGTTCACAGGTTTGACGGCACGAATGCCGGCGAGGACTTTCACCTCGTTGTCAGAGGTCAACATTTCCTTTAAGGCAGCAATGGCAGTGGGATTTCCGATATGAGCGAGCGATTCCGCAGCTTGATGCACCACCAGAACATCTTCGTCATCCAACGCTTGCTTCAGGACTTTGACGGCGACCTTTCCGCCGACTTGTCCCAATTCCCGAGCAAGTACGCGCCTGATCTCGGAAGGGTAGCAGTGGAAACGCGACGCCAGAAGCAGGATCCCACGTGAGGTCGAGGTCCCTGTGAGCGACTTGCTCAAATCGGGAAGCAACTCACGATCGGCGTCATCCTTGAAGATCTCCTTCATGCAATCTGCGACTTGAGGGGAGTTCATTAGTGACAAGACGTCCATCTGATTGCGGCGAGCGATTTTCAGGACGGATTTCCACAGCACTTCCAGCATCATGCCGTGTGCATCGGACATTTTGGATAGTAGAGTGTCGATAGCTTGAGGACGGGCAATCTCACCCAAGGCTTCCGCGATAGCAAAGGCTTCCAGACCAGACGTCATATTCAGGCGAAACAGTAAGAAAGGAACGGATCGACCATCGGCGATGTTTCCCAGTGCCTCGGCGAAGATATGACCCATATCGGGGTACAGTCGGTATGCAGCAATGATCGGGTCGACACTCTCCGTGATTTTCAGCCTGCCAAGTGCCTGCGTCGCCGAGGCAACGACTTCCTGATCGCTGTCTCGCAACGCTCCAATAAGACCATCGGCGGCGGCGGGATCTCCCAGAACGCCGAGGATCTCCGTCGCCTGACGACGGGCAAGAGGGATTGGAGATTCCAGCTGAGACAGCAGCGGTTTCAACGCCAGGGTCCCCAAGGCGGTCAATAGAGCGCTTATCCGGGATCGAACGTGATTGCGGCTGTCGCCCAGCAACCTCACCGCTTCCTCGGGGATATTATTTTCAGGATACTTGCCGAGGAATATCAGCGACCTGAGCGCCGCATCCTGGACTTGACAATCGTCATCTTGAATCAGCTCAAAGAGTGCGGTGCACGAAAATGGTTCTGACACTTGACCGAGCATGCAGGCAGTCTGTAACCGAATTCGGGCATCCGGGTGTTTGACCCGGTCGCAAAGAGGTCTCAGACAGTTTTTGTCCCTCAGCGTCATAGCATTGGTTCGCCGAATTTCACAGGACGGTATGACTTCGCACGAGAAGAGTCAATTCGCATATGTTTTGGGACGACCGGAACTTGCCGATTTCGAGTTGGGCACTCGTGCGGAACGCCTGTGCCATTTCATATAGAATGTCTGCGAATGAGCTGTGATTCCGTCACTTTTCGATATAACCCATCCTGAGCACACACCAGGGGCGGTTCCTCACCATAACGGGAACAGCAATCTCCGTCACAGCACCGTCGGGGGTGCTGCCAATGGATCGGATTAGTTCGGGACTGGTCAATCTCGCTGCCTCAAGATCGGAACTCGTCGTCTGGATGCTTTTCGGAGCAGACGGAACGGGAATTTGACGGATGGAGCCGATTGCCGGAGCCACTGGAATATACCCATTGGGGTCCATCAACAGCAGATAGAGCAAAGTCTTTCGGCGATTCAGAGTATTCTTAAGGATCGGTGCGATAGCTTGGTCCGCCCAGGAGTCATACGATGTCCTATATTGTCGAGGAGCGGTCCTTGGAATAGGGATATACATGCGGTCGAAGGCGGCGCCAGCTTCAAGGTCACCCTGATCCTCCGCGGATTCTACAGCGCGAGCGATTTCGTCGGCGCACTCACGTGCCCAGGCAGTCACTGCATCCTTCGTGGACAGCGGCGAGCGGTCCTGCGACAAAATGGCAGCACTGAGCGATAGCCCTGCCACCGCTACGGCGACATACCAGGACCTCATGGGAGGCGAGAGATGCAGTCGTCCGAATCGGGCAGCGGGAAACAAGGTCGCTCGCCTGACTGACCAGGATTTTCTGAAATTGGAAATGCGAGACCACATGTCCATGCAAAGGAAGGGTATCATTTGCCGGTTCGATGCCTTTGGGATACTGACAGAATTTGGAGTTCGTTGTGAGCTGTCAGCTACTCTAACGCTGGATTTTCTTTTCCAATCCCGCCAGGATTCTTTGCGCGATCCTATTCGGTCTGGACTTTCCGTTTTCCCAGCGATTTACGGTCGAAAATGTTACCCCGACCATATGGGCAAAATCTTCCTGGGTCACTTTGAAGCGCCGGCGGATGTCTTGAATCCGTTTCGGATCCATCACCTTGTTGTTTAAAGATTTAGGTGCCATACTCGATTTCCTCTGTTACTAAGTCGCTGGAGTAGAACATGGCAAATGCCGTGCCACTCGCTTTTGACATATTCGATAGCAAAGTCACCATAATAAGAAACCGCCCAAATCCGTGAGGATTCGGGCGGCAGAAGCTCAATAACAAGCTCAGAATCAATGACATTCGCTATCGGGCACAGGAGGAAATATCCCTATCTTCGACAACCGGGACACCAGATCGCAGATGGTACACCCGACTCAAGTCCAATCGTCCTCCGGAAGGTCATAGGCTTGTTCGAGAGTGGAGCACTTTATTATGCGCCAATTGGTCACGCTGGTTTGTTTCCGTTTCCGCCTGAGGGGGGTGGAGTATTCTGGGTTTCCGAAGGGGGACGTTTCTGGTGGGGTTTGGCGGCATCAACGATCTGACCGCAACTGCAAATGACGGTGCGACCAAATTGGAACAAAGTCACATCGTATTGCGCGCCGCATTTCGGGCAGGTGATTGCCATGAGCGTCAGTGGCTATCGGATAAGAGAGGAGTTTGTCCAGACTTCTTGGGATAGAAGGTTCCCAAGATGATCCATGTTCCATGTTTCAGAACAGTGCCGACAAAGAAATAGGTGTCCTTGTCCTCACGGCAAATTTCGCCGTAGAATTTGTCCTTGACCTTTTGACAGGCAATCGCTTCATCGTGGTAATCGTCTCGCATTCTGCGATAAAGCTCGTAAACCTCCCAGTCCTCAATCATCATCTTGTGCCCCTTGCATCCCGCCATCTCACACAGAAAATCGTACGAGAACTTGTAGGGAACCTTCTCGAGAGGTTTCCGGTCAGGTCCGAACAACCTCAATTGCCTCATGCGGGCTTCAATCTGCGGTTTCCAACTGCGATCGGTCTTTTCGATGACAAAGTCCTTGACAATTCTGGGCTTAACGACGGCCAGAGAGATCTGCTTTTGACTCATTCCGTTCAGTTCACACATTGAGGCGCTGTAATTTCGCAGGACGTGTTTTTTCCTTTCAGCCCAATTGGCTGTAGTTTTGATCGGTTCTCCCAGGACGGTGATCTCCCCTTGAGGTATGAAACTCTCTGGACGTGGGTCTTTGAGATTCTTCTTGATCTCCACCTCAATCCAGTTGTATTTCTTGTATTGCTGCGAATAAGGTCTATATCGGAAATTGACCGGATATAGTCTTATGAATCCACCATCTTCACGGACACCAGCGGTGCACACCAATTCTTCATACGATTTTGAAGGAGTAGGATATGTTTTTACAGTGATTAAGACTTTGATTCTCTCGCCCATTTTTTCTCCTCTTGATCATAGTGGAAGATGGGGAGTCCCGATATTCTCCTCACTTCTCGTGCTACGATATGTCTATGACAGTCATATGGATGCTTCTCAAAACAAAGTAGCACCGAAGGGAACGCTTGGCATATGTCCGAAATGGATTTGAGACTCTTGTGAGATTTGGGCAATATGGTCATGCTATACGTATTCCACAAAGCTGACTTGTCTCGGAATTGCTTTCGAAGCTCCGAGGAAATACCAACTTCGGGAAATTGGTAGTATCTTAGAGCAAAATCAATGCATCTTTGCGACAAGGCGTCGCGAGAAAATCCATATTTTCGCGAAAAAGGCATCTTTCTCAAGTCGATGAGGGACTGTATTCCTGCCTTCAGGATTATTGCCAAGAACGAGTCTATAGAAAGCCCTTCATACCCGATAGTCCAGACTGCCATTCCATGCTTGCGTGCTGCAAGTGATGACTTTCGCGGAGACATCTTGCTGCGAGAAGCAAACCAGGGATAATTCTTATAGATATACTCCAACAGCTTATTCTGAGACCATCTTCCATAGAGTCCCACTATCCTATCTACCGCGTCCGATGCGCTTGACGGTAATTCAAAGCAAGGCAACTTCTTTCCGTCCAATGGAATTTGGAATGAATCGCCGCTGGAGTAGATGAGGCCGGAATTCGCCATCCCGCTGATATCCCTGTATGCCACGAAGGAAAATGGACCAAACTTGTATGGCACAAAATCATAGAATGCCCCATGCCGGTCGATGCGTTCTTCCTCTCGCATAAGAAAAAGCAATTTTACGAGTTGAATTCTGGTTGCCTTCTTGCTCGGCAGCCTATCCAAGAGTGCATACATGACCCTCTGACGCCAGAAAATCATCATTGCTCCTGTCCTTACTTATTAAGTATCAACACTTTGAACTGTGCGCCACAATATGGGCAGATAATCGCCATTGGGCTATTTGAGCAAGACCACTTTGATGGAATGGGCAGCGGTTTGGGATTCGAGCCGGACGAAATATATTCCGGACGGAAAGCCCGTGCCATCGAATGCAGTCCTGTAGTTGCCTGCGGCATGGCGACCTTCCGCCAATGTCGCGGCACACCGTCCGAGAATATCGTACACGCCGACTTTCACGAATCCGGGAACCTCGATCTGATAGTTGATTCTAAGTACTGGATTGAATGGATTGGGCCATGCATCTCGAATTATGTCCCCTGTCGGGACAGGCGCCCTCGGCTCCGTTGGTGGCACGATTGCGGAATGAGGGTGGATTTCCCACTCCGAATAACCGGTGTCGGAAGTGATGCTCACCAGTCCCAAGAGTGCATCATACGACCAATCTGACGTGGGATATCCGTTTTTCAACACCTGGTCAGGGATCATACCATAGCCCGGCAATTTCAAGGTTTCGAGGGTGTCATCGACCGTCCATTCAATGCGGACGATGGAATCAACCTCGATGCCCATCATATTCAGATCCAACATTGCCCATTCAAGATTCCACCATCCGTGAAATGTGAAGGAATTGTTTGCCGAATTACAGGTACAGTCGAAACGAGTGAAAGCATCAGTGGAATCCCATTGATCGACGTCAACCCAATAGTATCGGCCATCTTCATCGGCATTTATCGAGATGTCGTTCGGATTGTCGTTCAATTCGAAGTTTTCCAGCCAGTCGCAGATCTGGCGCGCGCCCATCGAATCCCAGCCATGAGAGGGCCAAAACGCCTCCACCATATATACGGTATCCGCAATGGGGGACATGACTTCAAACATATCCAGCGCGTGCTGCATCCAGTAAGTCTCGGCAAGCCCGAACGTGTAATACATCGGTAAGTGACGCAGGTTGACGTGCATGGATTGCGTCAAATCGTGGAAATAGATGGCGCTGTTGCGGTGATATTGGAAGGGGACTTGTACCGGGGTCCCGCCAAAGGCAGCGTACATCGAGTGGTTGCTGCCTTGCTCCAGATAACGGCGGTGGCAGTCCATGATTCCTGATCCGGAAGCGGTCGCGGCGACCATCCAGCCGGAGGGATCCAGATGATTGTTGCTGAAGACCATTCCCGCCGCCCCTCCCATCGAACCGCCGAGCATATAGATCCTGCGGTGATCGAAATTGTATCTTTCGGCAATCCAATTCAGAACATCCACACAATGAGACTGAGCGGCAGGGTTGTTCCAGTGAATGAGATTCGGTCCGCGCATGGAGGCTGCAAGCCAATTCCGCAGATTGGCTTGTTGGTCAAAGGCGGTCATGGTGCTCATTTGGGTGTGATCTCCGCCCCACCCATGCCATCCGAAAAGCAACGGTGTTGCCACGGTCGAATCGTAGTCCTCCGGTATCTGCAGCCACACGATATCGTTGGTGTCACCGAGCGTGGTTTCCAGAGTGTCGATAATAATCGTTTGGGAAAGACTTGTCGCGGCGACCAGTATCGTCGTCATGGCAGCTATGAGAAAACTCTTTCTGATCATGACCGGACTCCTGATTCCGTACCACCACGACATCGTTTCAAGATCATGTCTCCGGAAGTTACCGGATATCTTCCCACTTGCCGAAGATTCTGCGGCGACCTCGGGGGGAGATCAAAGCGGCTAACGCCAGGGACGTCATGACAGAGTTCCGGTCCACCGTGGGCCAGGGCAGTACGACCGGGACGTCGCCACCGACCACTATTCCGGCACAGGGCAGACCGCAAAGCAACGCCAGGGCTGATACCAGGGGATTGCCCACAGAAATATCCGCGGTGATCAGGACATCCGCCCATCCCGGACCGCTGGTTTCCACCGGTCCTTGAGATGTATGCGGTCGAGTTTCGAAGGCGGAAGGATTGATAGCATCTTCAAGACCCATCGGACCGCAGACTTTGGCGCCCTGGAAGATTCCCCGCTCCGCCATCTTACTCACCCACGTCCATTCCCGAGAGGTTGGGACGTCTTGCTGGATAGCTCGCGATGCCGCCAGGAGCGCCACGTGTGGGTCACGGACACCCAAGCGTTCCGCAACTCTGACCGCATTGTGGATCACTCCGATTCGGCGAGACAAATCCGGACGGGTCACCAGCACGCCGTCAGAAACCAAGATCCAGCGAGGAGGATTCTGCCACTCGAAGACCGCTACGTGTGACCAGGTTTCGTTTTCCTTCCGGAGGTTCAGATCCCGTCTCAGCAAGGTTGCCAGAATCGGTTTGGGGTCTAAGGTGACCGAAAGCAGGACTTCACCTCCTCCGGACGCGACCATCGACACGGCTTCTTCCAAAGCGGATGGGGTGATTTCACGCTTGACATCCGCAGTCTGCGCCGACTTCGGAGCTATCTCGGTCAAAGTCACCCAGCCCTCGCTCTCGGCATTCTCGAGCGACTGGCGAAGTTCCTGATTGGAGATGGGGGTAAGCAGGAGTTGAAGAGGATTGTCCCGGTAGAGCTCCGCGGCATGACTTTGGATATCCGAGAAATTGTGGATTTGTTTCGGCATCAATCTTCTCCCCGGGCGGCGTGCCAAACGAGAATCGCCAGCGCCACTGACAGCAATGGGCTTTTGCCGGGACTTTGCCAAGCATGCCAAGCCACCGGCACGGAACCTCCCAGCAACAGTCCGCCGAACTGAGCCTGCCCAAGATACGCTAATGCCTTGATCAGAATGTTCGCCTCCTCAATGGAGCCTGCGATGACCGCATCGGCTTTTCCCGCCACCGGACTGGCGAAAGGCACTTCGTGTCCTTGAGCGGGGGTGACGGCATGGTCGAACCGGATTGGTCCATCAACGACAGCGGGATCGAGCAGCCCCCGTCGGGACATTTGCGACACCGCCGCCGCTTCCATGGTACGGGCGATGCGAGGATCGATGTCTTCCACCGCGGACAGCACCGCGATTTTGGGACGGGGGATTCCTATCGCGTTCAGCAATTGAATGCTATTGCGGATGATCCCAACCGTTTCGCGAAGATTGGGATTCAAGATCCAGCCGCCGTCGCTGATAACGAGCAATTGGTCTCTTTTGGGCAACGCGACTGCGGCGGCGTGGCTGATGATGGTCCCATCGCCTTTGCTGATCACTGCCTCAAGTTCTTCCGCCGATAATCCTCCCCGCAGCATAACGTCAGCACGCTCATTGCGAATATGTTCCGCAGCTAATTCCGCGGCGGTTGCGGAATCGGAAGCGTCAACGATGTACACCCGGCTTCGGCTAATGGCATCCCATCGGGATCGAAGCTCGCTTTCCGGACCGATTACGACGGGCACCACCAAGCCACCGGAAGCCATTTCCGCTACGAATTCCAGCGTCCTTTGAGATGGCAGCGCCACAACCAACTTGGGAGGTGAGCGACGAGACACGGCGCGCTTCGCGCGTTCCGCCAAGTTTTGCAGTGCGGGATGGATCACAGTTCCGGGCATGATGATTTCTCGAGATTCAGGGTAGCACGGGCGTCTCGCCCGTGTGTTAGATCGGATATTCTCCCAGCAGCGATTCGACCTGTATCATGGGCTTCCAGCCCATGACCGTCCACGGGCGGGACGCCCGTGGTACAATCACCAGCCAGCCGACAGATTTTCCAGTCAATCCGCCAGGTCATCCTTCCTTCAGGAACAATTTGGGGCGCAACTGTTCTCGGGCTGTGAAGAACCTGCGATAACTTTGCAGCAGGATGGCGTAACTGGTGAAAGCTCCGGCGGCACAGATCATGTACACGACGACGATCTGGTAATTGATCGCCTGGATCGGGTCGATACCGCTGAGTATCTGTCCGGACATCATTCCCGGCAATTGCACCACTCCGACGATCATCAAAGAATTGATGGACGGTATCAAGGCTGCTTTGGCAGCGTCTTTCAAGAGCGGCTGGATTGCCACCCGGGGCGGCGCGCCTAACGCCAGAGCCGTTTCAACTTCTTTCTTTCGAAGTCTCAAATCGGCGGAAAAGCGATTCATGGCAAGGGTGGCAGCATTCATGCTGGCGGCGACCGTCATCCCGGCGATGGGGATCATGACCTGGGGTTGGAACCAGGGTTTCACCTTGATGACCACGGTGACCACTATCGCCAAAACGGCAGATGTGACCAGCGCGATGGAGACACTCATCGCTATAGTCATGCCGTGGAATCTTACAGACTGTCGCCGGACACCATTGTACACTGCGATCCCCATCATCACCAGTACCATTGCGATCACGGGCAAGGGATGCTTCAGAGAAAAGACGAGGCGAAGCACATGTCCAACCACCAGAAGTTGCACGAAGGCACGGATGGTGCCCACGATCAACTCCTTTTCCAGCCCTAGTTTGTGGCGCAGAGACAGCAAGACAACAGCCGCCATCAGTACGAGTGACACCGCGACGTCGCCCAGACCGAGTGGTATGAAGTTCATGGCGTAATCCTCTGAAGAGGTTTGGCAGGTCAAACCCCCGCGATTAGATCCGTATCAGATGATGTCCCCGTTCACGAAGCGCCGGGTCTCTTCGCGATGCGGATGGTACAGCACGGTCTCAGCGTCGCCTTCCTCCAGCAGGTATCCACCGCGAATTACCCACACCCGGTCGGCGACCTGCCGGGCAACGTCCAGGGTGTGCGTGACCCAGACCACCGTGAGATGTTTTTCTTGATTCCAACGCTGGACGATGTTGATGATGAATGTGGTGTTCCCTGGATCCAGGGAAGCTGTGGGCTCATCCAGCAACAGCACTTCGGGGTCAGTGAGCAAGGTCCGCACCAAGGCAATCCGTTGTTTTTCACCCAGAGAGAACTCGGCGACGTCCCGATCCCAGACCTGATTCGGATCGAGATTTACTTGTTTCAGCCAGGATCGGGCGGAATCCGCCCAATCGGGAGGAATCTTCCCCAGCAACTGGAAGGGGAATTGGAGATTAGTTGCAACGGTTCCGGGCAGCAAGGTGGGTTCCTGAAAGACCATACCCACTCTGCGACGCAGTTGTCTGGGCGGGATTTGGCGGTATGGAACTCCGGACAGGAGGATCTCGCCTGAGTCCGGTTCGCTCAAGCCGTTCATCAGACGCAGCGTGGTCGATTTCCCGCTGCCGGATGGTCCAATGATGGCGGTAACCGCACCTCGAATGATATCGCCGGAAATGCCATGTATTATCGAGACGGCGTTCTCATTCCCCGAAGCGCGCAAGACGACGTTATTTAGACATATGTGGGCGCGGTCACTCATCATGCTCAGGATTTCGATCTAATATGCATACAGAGTATGCACTTATCTCACCGCCGCTGTTTGAGTTCAGGGATTCGGACTCCGAGCTTCGGCTGCTTTTTGGTGCCCCGCGATTGGAATACACGGGCTCGCACAGCTTACCTCAATCAATGACTATTTGCGCACTATTTGACCAAGATCGCTTCCCTGACAAGGGTCCTGTTTCCCGCGTTCAAGGTTACGAAGTAGGTTCCCGACGCCAATCCGCCGGCATTCCAATTAGTAGTGTACTCCCCGGGTCCGGCGGGAGCGTCATACAGGATGGTGACCAGGCGACCCGTGACATCGAAGACCGACAGCTTCAGATTCCGCACATGCGATGGCAGAGAGAAGCTGATATTGGTGCCGGGATTGAACGGATTCGGATACAAAGGCATCAGTTTGAAATCCCGCGCAACGCCCGCTTCGGGCGCATCAACATGCGAAGAAGGAGTGAAGTCCTCCATCCTCCGAGGGGTGATCTGGTAACCTTCGGTATAGGGAGAAGTGAAGTCGTACTGTGTTACGATCCCAACTAAATCAAAAGCGGCGGTGGGTCCCTCCCATTCATCGATGTTCGTGTCTTTGTCGATGCGCATGGTACACTCACCAGAGCCATCGTCGATCAGTATATTGGCGTTGTTTCCCGAGGAGGGCCAGGGATCACCTCCCACGATAGCACAGTTTTCCAGCCGTGCCAGAGTCGCTTCGTAGTCCTCGCCATTTGCCGCGATGACTTGCGTCGTGAGCAGGATGGCACTCGGCATGGTGCCTGGACCGTGGTTGATATAATCGAAATAGGGATCATCGACCTCCGTCAAGCCATTGTAATTCGTGACCGTTCCGAGGACCGTCACGCAGTCGCCTTCGGCGACGGTGGCGGTGAGGTCGAAGTTGTGGACATTGACTCCGCCGAAGTCGTCCTGGATATAGATGTTGGTGCCGGACGTGTCGAAGACGCCGTTGGCGACGATGGCAATCGCGGTCACCTGGACGTACTCACCGGCGTGCAACGGGGCGCCATTCGGGTCGTCCTGCTGAAGCTCGCCGCAGTCGTACACAGTAGGCTCGGGCGGACCGCCGCCATTGGTCGCGCCAGGGGTTGTCGCGGCAAGCTCTGCGAAATCGGCGGCGTTGTTATTGGTGTCGATGCCATCCGGGACGCGTCCAATGGAGGTATTTGCCACATCAGGCGCGGGTTCGCCTTCTCCGGCGAAGACGCCGGCAGGACTGAATGTGCCGTAGCCGACTGCATCGACCGTCGTGCTACTCAAGCGAAGAACGACATTATCGCCTTCTCCGGTGCCCTGATAGTTCGCATTCTGCCAATCGGCGGCGGGGTCGATCATATCGTAATTCGGCACCGTATTGTCCTGGGCAACGACGAAGTAGCCGTCGGAAGGGATACTGTGACCGGTGAGGCTGATGGTGGCATATTCCCCGCCACCGTTTCCATTGATGCCGACCAAGACGTAGCCGGCGAGACTGGTTCCGGGGGGACCTTTCAGTTCAGTAAAGCAGCCCACGTCCGTGCCGGGAGAGTCATAATAGAGCTCATTGATGACGATCTGCCCCCAGGCAAATCGGCATATCACGATTCCCAGAACCAAGGCAATCAGGGATAAGTCTCGTTTACCAGGCATGACGTCCTCCGAGTTTTCGATCTTGTATTGAGAATGTGGAAAAAATTAACTATATTGTGTTGTCGGTCTTCACCCCTCCTGTCAGGCGAGGACGCCTGACAGCACGAGGATGTTGGGTTACGGGCGTCAGCCCTAACCCAACCTACACACTATATTATATCACGGATCGCTCCCGTCCTGTCAGGCGAGGACGCCTGACAGCACGAGGATGTTGGGTTACGCAAGGCTAACCCAACCTACACACTATATTATATCACGGATCGCTCCCGTCCTGTCAGGTGAGGACACCTGACAGCACGAGGATGTTGGGTTACGGGCGTCAGCCCTAACCCAACCTACCTGATCCGTCTGCAGGGCGGAAACACCCTGCAGCGCAGTGAGATCCTTCACTTCGTTCAGGATGACCCATGTGTCAGGTGAGGACACCTGACACCACCCACAAAGACAATGAGACTATTTCCGCCGATACTTCTTCTGGCGGCGATGCTGCTTATCCAGTGCAGCAAAGAGATTACCGCGCCATCGAACGCCGCCCCGTATATTCAGCCTTTCCCTGCTCTTGTGACGCGGATCGGGGAGGATTTTCCTGCTCTATCTTTAGATCAGTATGTGGAAGATGAGAGCTCGGACTCGATGATTACCTGGAGTCTCACCAACGGGCTCCATATTTCGGGGGGCATCGAGAATCATGTGCTACTTCTGGCGCCAGACGATCCATCTTGGACGGGTTCCGATGTCATTGTTCTCCGAGCCACCGATCCGGAGGGATTGACATCGCAGGCATCGGTCGTATGTCATGTAGTCAATCCGTCGGAATGGGAGCATCGAAATGCCGATGGGACAATGACGATCGTCTGGTCGATAGGATCTGCCTCAAAAGCCGCAGTCAGGTTTGGATTGACTCCAACTCAGCTCCATGCCGATTCGCGATCCATGCTTCCGCCTGATACGCTGTGTCAGGTCAGGATGCTGGGAATCGCAGCCAATCAGATAACCTTCTATCAGGCGGTTAATTACGATCTGGCGGGATCGGTGGTCTTCGAGAGTCCAGTTGACAGTTTCGTTACCTTCCAGGTGCAGCCAACCGATGTGTTCCGGGTTTCAATGATCGATGTCCGGCAGGGGGACAGTTTCCTGCTGGTTTCGCCTTCGGGGATTGTGATTGTCATCGACGGAGGCTATGGCACGTATCAACCCTCTTTCGGCGGTCCCTGGAGTGGCGACGGATATCCTTTCTCGCTGGAATATCTGCAGACTCAGGGAATTGACCATGTCGATCACATGGTGGAAACTCACCATGACATGGATCATTGGGGCGGTCTACGGGATATTCAGAACGCCATGCCGGCCTATCACTATTATTCGCCCAGCTCGCCGGATTCCCTTATGGTCGGTCAGTCATGGGATCTTGGCGACACGCTGCTTAGTGCCCGAGTGCTCAGCGTGGATTATCCACCAGAGGTTCCCCATGAGGGCGACAACAATCGATCCATCGTGCTGCGATTCGAAATGGGCGAGGTCTCTTTCCTATTCACGGGCGATGCGGAACGGGAAGTGGAACTCTGGGAGGCGGCAACTTATGGAGCTGACCTGCAGTCCACGATCCTCAAAGTGGCGCATCACGGCTCAACGTCCTCTTCGGATCCGGCATTCTTGACCCTGGTACAACCGCAAATTGCGATGATCTCGTGTGGTGCAGACAATCCCTATGGGCATCCGCATCTGGAAACTTTGGCATCGTTAAACGCCATCCACACCGAGATCTATCGAACCGATCTCGACGGCGACGTCACATTTCGCACCGACGGGTACAATACTCTGGAAATTGCGCGCTGATCTGCATCAGCAATCGTGGCTGTCAGGTGAGGACACCTGACAGCACTCAGAGTGCCTGCCTCACGAAGAGCCTCAGGCATGGCTGTCAGGCGAGGGCGCCCGACAGCACACCATCACGGGTGATTGCAGGATTGCTCTCTTACGCCCCCTCCGTTTTCACTTCACTCCAGCGACCATCCAATTTTGGATTCAAGGGTGAGTTCTTCGCGATGTAGTTTTCAAGCGAACTCCGCATCAAGACGCCCGTGTAATTGGTGCTGGATTCCGGCACGGTGGTCAGAAGCTGCATTCCGGAATTCCCCTGCAACAGGTAATCGGTGGTCACCACTTTGTATACGCGGTCGGGATCAACGGGCGCATCGCCGATCTCGAAGGACTCGATCCGCTGACCCTGTGCCGCTGCAGGATTAACGACCACCCTTCCGCCGGAAATATACAGACCGCTCTCAGACCGCTGCAATCTGCTCTCGAGTAACTCCGTGAGGAATTGCCCGGTAAGATTGACTACCACCAATTGATTATCGAAGGGGATGACGTTGAACACATCCCGCGGCGTAATGGGACCGGCAGAAATTTCAGCTCGAACGCCGCCCTTGTTGGTGAAGGCGAAGTCGCCATCGAGCTCGTCCCGCATGGCATCAGCCACCAGGTTGCCCATCACTGACTCCAGAGCGCCGGATCGTGTCAACGGCACCGAGGCGGATCCGATGGTTTGATCCATGCCGGCTTCGACTTGCTGCACGATGCTGTCGATAAGGGCGGCTTCCGCTTCGGCACGAGGAAACTCCTCTTCAAACAGGGTCAGGATTTCGCTCTCGCCGCCAAATAGCCGGTATCCGCTCAAGGTATGGGTGGTGTCGTCGATTTCCAACGTGACAATGCCGATGCCGCTGCCACGCCCCCAGGTTTGAAAACAGACCGCATGGGTAACAGGGTCTTCCCAGGGTGTATCATAACCCACATGGATGTGTCCGCAGAAGAAGACGTCCACCCCCGGCACACGGTGGGCAAGCTCCATGGCATTGGCTGCATAGCCGTTTTCGAATCCGGCTCGTTCTCTCTCCTGGAGGACTCTCCAACCCTCGTCACGATCATAAGGTAACCCGGTGTGGATGACAGCGAAGACAAGTTCTGCGCCCTGGCTTCGCACGACCTGAGTCCATCGTGTTAGCGCCGGGACTTCCGGCGCGAATTCCAAGCCCGCCACGTTCTTCGGGAACGCCATCTGCGGCGTGGAGTGGATGACGACTCCGATCAGAGCGACCTTTACCCCGGCGACATTCTTCATGATATATGGCTGGACGAAATCTGCGATCTCGCCGGTCCTGGCATCGAGCAGGTTGCATGCGAGAAACGGGAAATTGCTTCGATGGATGAGGGCGATTAGAGCGTCTTTGCCGAGATCGAATTCGTGGTTTCCGATCGTGCCGGCGTCGTAGCCCATCCGGTTCATGTAGTCAATGATTGCTTGCCCTTGAGTCTTGGTGCCGATCGGCGTGCCCTGGAAGAAATCTCCGGCGTCGAGAAGGAGGAATCCGTCCTGGTCTTCTTCCGCTCGCTGCCGGAAATAATCGATGATGACTTTGGCGGAGGCGCCTCCCCCCAACGGCGGCGGAAAATCGGGATTCATGTACACCGCGGCGGTATAGTCGATTCCACCGTGCATGTCGTTGGTGTGACAGACAGTGATCTCAACCGCGGTTCCCGAATTAGCGAGTGCGAAGACCAAGAGCCCCAGGCTCGTTGTGACGGTCCCGAAAAATAACCGCTTATTTCCGTATACATTACGACGAGATGGCAAGTGGATGGTCCTTTTCGTTGATGCGTTTTCGCAGATTAGAATGTGTACGTGACTGATACTATTCCGTTCATGATCCATTCTTCAACCTGATCCGGGTCAACGCGATCCACCGCGCCATACAGATGATCCGGGAATGGGTCCACCAACCGATACTTCCGGCGACCGAAATCGGTGGCAACATCCAATCGAAACGAGCCTGCCTGGAAACCGGTTCCCAACGAGATCATGGTCAATGCCAATTCCCGATCCAGCGAGGAAGGGATATAGGCGCACCCAAATCGGACCGGCACATTCTCAAATACTCGCTGCTCCACACCGGCACGGATTTCCAGCACGTCATCGAAATTCGCCGGTGTTCCGTTGATTTCTGCCTTCGACCAGTCAGTCCAATTCACATCCAGCATCAGAGTCGGTCGATGCAGACTCATCGGTTTGTATTGCACGCCCCCGCCGATGGAAGGCGGATATCGGTAGGACACATGAGACACGTCAGGATATAAGGGTTGCCCGTTGACCGTTCGCGAGGCTGCCAATTCCCATTTGCCCATAGGAATCGCCGACCGGAAGCCCACTGTCACTCGAGGAGAAAAGCGATACGCAACACCGAACGTCAGGGTCCAGCTCATGCCCTCGGTTTCAAGATCATCGCGTACGGAATTATCAGAGGAATCGGGATTGGCGTAGTCCACGCTCCAGGTGCTTCCCAGGTGATCGAGCATCGCTCCGGCACTCACGCCCAGCGCCAAGTTCGCAACGGGTTCGACACCTGCCCCGAGCAAGACGGCGCGGACTTCACCGTCCATGTCAATCCGATTCCAACTCAGCACGCGGTCGACCACCCCTCCAGAAGCATATCGATCTCGAACTTCCTCCTTATAGCGGTAGTCGTGGGAATAATGAGGAAAAGTTCCAACGGCAATCGCCACCGCAGGGATCGCAGTCTGGGGGATGGTGAAGCGGACTCCGCCGTCGGCTCCGGAAAACAGGTGGTCATTCATGGCGTATTCATTGTATACCAGGACTGCGTTGAAACTGTCGTATACCGGATAGCTGCGGGATTCCTGCTGCCGGGACATGCTTCCCGACAGAATGACGTCGGCGGGACCGGTGCCCCAAGCCAATAATGCGGGATTGACCGCCAGAGCATCGGGTGTGGTTTGAGATGCGATGCCGGTTCCGCCAAGTGATAGCGACCGAGCGGAGTGCGCGACAATGGGGGTTCCGAAGCCAGTCTGCAGGCTGGTCAGACCAGAATAGGTCTGAGCGAACGCCAGAGAGGCTGATGATACAAGAATGACTGCGATCAGAAGCATACCGAGGCAATTACGCAATGTATTGTTCCTCCAAATATTACACTGGAGAATTAGCGGGGTGACCGCCGGATTCTTCTATAAATTAGCAAATCAAAAGCTGTGATGCAAGCGAAATTTGCATTTGAGAATACGGTGCGGGCGATCTGTTCCAGAAACACAGTCAGAGGATGATCCGTTTCCGATCCCGGACCTCCGACAGGATTTCGACCTTCTGTGCTTCGTACCCTGGACGACCCATCAACGCGTACGTCAGTTGCTTTCCAAGTTCCACCCCGGGCTGATTCAGGGGATTGACATTGAGCAGACCGCCTGCCAGAACCGCAGCCGTTTCCCACATCAGGAAAAATTGACCGAGGGCAAACGCCGATGTGTTCGGAAGGATGATTGACGCATTGGGACGTTTTGCCTTGGTCAGAGCCAATTCCGTGGCTTTCTTTTCTGCCAGAATCAACTGATTCAGCGACTTGCCCGTAAGGTAATCGAAGGTTGGCGATTTAGGGACATCGTCTGGAAGTATCGCCTCATGCGACCACGATGTTTCAAGAAATAGGAACGCTTTGTCCGCTGGACCCTCCATATACAATTGCACTTGAGAATGCTGGTCGGTGGTTCCAAGGGCTGTGATGGGAGTCTGACCGACATGGGTAGTCTTGCCCGCGGTTGTGGTAGCTTTCCCGAGGGATTCCGCCCAGAGCTGGCGGAACCAGTCGGCTGCGGGATATAGCCCATCAGAATAAGGCATCATCACCACCATGTTCTTGCCTTTCTTACGATCGAGCCAGGTCAGCAATCCGGCTAAAGCTGCAGCGGGATTTTCCAGAGGATCAGAGGAAGACAAGCGGGCGTCCATAGCGCGGGCTCCGGCGCACAGCTCTCCGATATCGATTCCGACCATAGCGGCAGGGAAAAGTCCAACCGGAGTCAGAACGCTGAATCTGCCGCCCACACCAGAGGGGATAGGAAGGGTAGGAATCTCCCACTCCAACGCCAGCCTGCGAAGCTCGCCGGTTTTGGGATCGGTGATCACGACGAGGTGCTCGGTCCACTGTTCTCCAGCGCGATCTTTTAGGATCCCCATCAGGTACATAAATCCAGCCGCGGTTTCGGCGGTAGACCCGGACTTGCTGATCGCCACAATGAGGCTGTCCTCGATGTCAACGACGTCCAGAAGCCCTTCGAAGGTTTGGGGATCCACGTTGTCCATGATGAAGACCCGAGGGTAGCTATTGCGCTGATCCGAGGTCAAGAGGTTGTGATACGGATGACACAGCGCTCTAAAGCATGCGTTAAAGCCCAGCGCTGATCCGCCGATCCCCAGGATGATGAGGTTTTCGAATTGCCCCTGGAATTCGGAGGCAGCATCCATGACCCCGGAAATCAGATCGTCATCATAGGGAATTTCGAGGTAGGGGTACTTGCCGGATTCGCGAGCTGCGGAATACTCGGAAAACACTGGAGCAAGGCTTTGTCGTATCGTCTCCAAGTCCCTTCGAGTTATCCCGTTTTCTTCGCCGACGATTTCGGAAAAGAGGTGTGTGATATCGAGTGTGATTGGTTTCCTCTGTCTCATGGGTTGCCTCACGAACTGTCAGCTGCCTGCACTATTACAATGTCTCCAACAGATGCGTCAAGCACACGCGCCGCGGATCCGCGGTTGACCACGATTTCCAGCCAGCCGGAGCTGCCTGCAAGCACCACGGGTTCGTCGGCTTTGCCATCGTCGAAGGTCGATCCTCTGCCTTCGATTCGCCGAGCTCCGATGGATAGGACACCGGTGGTCTCGCCGGAGACATTGGTGATCACATTACCGAAATGATCGATGTGGATGATGTGCCCCTGTACACGGTCACCTGTCTGCTTCGCGGGGGGAAAGGGCGCGGGTTCCCAGGTATCTGCAATCGGACCGACCTTGTGGAAAGGAACGCCGGTAGACAAATGGGCGGCGGCGGGCGCCATGATGTCTCGCCCGTGGAAGGTGAAGGACGGATTTTCCAACCACAGGTCAGCGTTCTCCAGGTATCGGACTTCGGCGTCGGCATGACGCTGCAGAACATATCCCAACAAACCGTTGTCAGGTGCGATATATACCTGATCCTGTGTCTTGACCGCCAGAATTCGGCGCGAGGTGCCGACTCCGGGATCGACCACCGCGACGTGGATACTCCCCGATGGGAAATAAGGAGTTACGGTGGTCAGCACATAGGCTCCGTGAGCAATGTCGCCGGGCGCGATTCCATGACTCAGGTCGACGATCCTGGCAATAGGGTTGACTGAGAGAATCACGCCATGCATCGCCGCGGGAAAACCGTCCCGGATGCCGAAATCGGTAGTCAACGTGATGATGGGAGTCGAGGATTTCATAGCTCTTTCGATAATAGGAAACATAACGACAAAATTGCAGAAAATCAAGGGAAAAAGCGGACAATGAAAGCGCATTCCAAGAATTTTTCCCTTGCTTTTGGGGTATAATTAAAGTATATTTATGGTTCAGGTTTTTTGCGGTAGATGGCTTGTGGAGTCTATCAGAGATCGATGGCAGAGGGTTCAGGAGCGGGTTGGGAATTCCGCAATCCGTTCAGGAAGGGCACCCAAAGACGTTCAGATCGTAGCAGTCTCCAAGACCGTGCCCTTGGCTCGGATTCTGGAGGCTCGCGACGCCGGAATCACACGATTCGGCGAAAACCGCATTCAGGAGGCGATTAAAAAATTCGGACAGCATCGGCAGAACTTCTCGGATCCCGCTGTAGAACTGCATCTGGTGGGGCATCTCCAGACCAACAAAGTCCGGAAAGCCCTTGATCTCTTTGATACGATTCAGTCGGTGGATAGCATGCACCTGGCGGAAGCCCTGTCGAGGATCGCCAAAGAGAGCAACCACACAATTCCGATTCTCCTGGAGGTCAACACCTCCGGTGAGGCATCGAAATTCGGAATCCCGCCGGAGCAAACGCTCGAGCTGGTGAGGCGGGCAGCGCCACTGCCCGGTATTGAAATTCGTGGACTCATGACGGTGGGAGCCTGGCTGCCGAATCCGGAAGACGTTCGACCTTGTTTTCGCATGTTGCGGGAACTGCGGGATCGGATCAAGGCGGAGCGCATTCCCAACGTCGGAATGGGCTCATTGTCCATGGGAATGACAAACGATTTCGAAGTTGCGATCGAAGAAGGAGCCACGATAGTGCGGATTGGCACCGCCATTTTCGGACCGAGGGAGAATTGAGATCGACCCCTATATGCAGTCGGGATAACTGATGTTCATACTTGGCAATTTGTTCGTCGCATTGGGGAAACTTGTCAGCTTTGCCATCGATTTCATGATTATTCTCATCTTTATCCGAACGCTACTGTCTTGGTTTTCGGTGTCTTCGTATGCTCCGGGTATTCGATTTCTGATTGTCGTGACCAATCCGATCTTGAATCCCATCCGCCGGATCCTGCCGAGGATGACGATAGATATTTCGCCGCTGATTGCCGTTGTGGTGCTGTGGTTCGTAGATATGTTTGTCGTGAAGTCGCTGATCGACATTGGTCGCAAATTAGCTATGGGGTAATACGCCATGCCAATGACTGCTCTCGATATTTCAAAGCAGGATTTTTCCACCTCGCTTCGGGGCTATAACCGCGAAGAGGTGCGGGCTTTCCTGGAATTGGTTGCCAAGGAATTTGAAACTCAACAACAATCGGAGAGTCGGCTGGCGGAAAAGGTCTCGCAGCTCGAGGGCAAGTTGCAGGAATTTCAGAACATCGAGCAGACGCTCCGGGACGCTTTGGTGACCGCCCAGGAGGCGGCGAAACAGTCTCAGAAGGGTTCGGAACGGGAGCGAGAGTTGATCTTGAAAGCCGCCAAGATCGAGGCTGAGAATATTCGGAAAGGCGCTCAGGACGAATGGTCACGACTCCAGAACGAATTGCATCAATTGCAGGCTCAGAAAAGGTCATTTATCACACGGCTGAAGTACATCCTCCAATCGCAGCAAGAGCTTATGGAACTTCTGGAGTCCGAAGATCCGGGCTCTAAGGGCAGTACTCCGAAAACCAAGGCGGCAAGGGAGAAGCAGAGTGACAATTCGGGAACAGATTGAGGAAACATCAGGATTCATCTCTGAGCACCTGACGTTTGCCGGAAACGTCGGTATTATTCTGGGCACCGGCTTAGGGGGATTGGCGGAGGATATCGACACGGAACAAGTCATTCCGTACGATCACATTCCTCATTTTCCGTTGTCCACAGTGGAATTCCACGCCGGGAAGCTGATCTTCGGCAAGTTGGCGGGGAAAGCGGTCATGGCGATGCAGGGGCGTTTTCATCGATATGAGGGGTATGATTTTAAGCAGATCACGTTTCCCGTACGCGTGATGAAGGCGATGGGGGTCAAGACATTGCTGGTTTCCAACGCCAGCGGAGCGTTGAATCCGATGTACCGTGCCGGGGATTTGATGATCATGGACGACCACATCAATCTCTTGGGTGGCAATCCCTTGATCGGAGAAAACGATGATTCCTTGGGACCGAGATTCCCCGACATGTCGGAGCCTTACAGCCGCCGATTGATCGCAATGGCGGAAGAAGTGGCATTGGAAAAGAAGATGAAAGTGCATCGCGGGGTGTATGCTGCGGTGCCAGGTCCTAACCTGGAGACGAGGGCAGAGTATCGGTATTTACGGATCATCGGGGCGGACGTGGTTGGCATGTCCACCATTCCTGAGGATATCGTGGCGATCCATTCCGGCATGGAGGTTCTGGGGATATCGGTGATTACGGACGAAGGATTTCCGGATTGCCTGGAGCCGGCGGATATTCAGAAGATCATCAAGACCGCGAACGCGGCGGAACCTAAGCTGACGGCAATTATGTCGGGCGTAATCGCCAGACTGTAAGACATCGAACACTGAAGAGATGTACAAGTCATTGGATACCAAGCCCAATTTCGTCAAGCTGGAACACCGGATTTTGAAGTACTGGGATGAGACCGGCGCGTTCGAGAAGCTGCGGGAACAGATTCGGGGGAAGCCGCACTGGTCGTTTCTGGATGGTCCGATCACTGCGAACAATCCGATGGGCGTGCATCATGCCTGGGGTCGGACGTACAAGGATATTTTCCAGCGGTACAAGGCGATGGACGGCTTCGACCAGCGATTCCAGAATGGTTTCGATTGCCAGGGACTGTGGATTGAGGTTGAAGTCGAGAAGGAACTGGGATTCAAATCCAAGTTCGAAATCGAAAGCTACGGCGTGGCTCGATTTGTGGACAAATGCAAAGACCGGGTGCGGCAATATGCCAATACCATTACCGAGCAATCCATCCGGCTGGGGCAATGGATGGACTGGGAAAATTCTTATTATACCTTCAGCGACACCAATAATTATACCATCTGGCTGTTCTTGAAACGGTGCCACGAACGCGGGTGGATTTACAAGGGTGCGGACGTGATGCCGTGGTGCCCAAGGTGCGCGACCGGAATTTCGCAGCATGAGATCGTGACCGAAGGCTATAAGGAACTTACTCATCCCGGCGTGACCCTGCTGTTTCCGCTGGTGGATCGACCCGGAGAATATCTTCTGGTGTGGACGACCACACCGTGGACGTTGACATCGAATGTCGCAGCGGCAGTCGGTCCGGAACTGACATATGCGAAGGTCGAGCATCACGACAAGATCCTGTATCTGTCGAAGGGGACTGTGTCAATTCTGGAAGGGGAATATAGGGTTCTTGAGGAATTCCCCGGGCATCGGATGGTGGGTTGGACTTATAAGGGTCCGTTTGACGAACTGCCGGCACAGCAAAAGCCGGGCGGACATACCTCGATCAAAGGTTTAGCGGAACGGCTGCATGTCGCGTCGGTTGATGCGCATCGGGTAATCGGCTGGGATCAAGTCGGCGAGGAAGAGGGGACGGGAATCGTCCACATCGCCCCCGGGTGCGGGGCTGAGGACTTTGTTTTGGGCAAAGAACATGGTTTGCCTGCCATCGCTCCGCTGGATGAGATGGGATACTTCGAACCGGAATTCGACTGGCTGACTGGAAGGTATGTGGGCGACGTGGCACAGCCCATTTTCGACGACCTTCGGAAAAAGGGCATCTTGTATAAGATCGAGGACTACACGCACCGGTATCCGGTCTGCTGGCGATGCGGTTCCGAATTGATTTTCCGGTTGGTGGATGAGTGGTTCATCAAGATGGACGACCTGCGCCACCAAATCATGGACGTGGCGACCAAGATCCACTGGATCCCGGAATATGGGTTGGAATTGGAATTGGACTGGCTCCGGAACATGCGGGATTGGATGATTTCCAAGAAGCGGTACTACGGTCTGGCGCTTCCGATCTACCAATGCCATTCGTGCGGGCATTTCGACGTCATCGGCGGCAAGGAGGAATTACAACAGCGTGCCGTGGAAGGCTGGGACAAGTTCGAGGGGCATAGTCCTCACCGACCGTGGGTGGACGAAGTGAAGATCGCTTGCTCGAAGTGCGGCAAGACGGTCTCGCGGATCCCCGACGTGGGCAATCCCTGGCTGGACGCAGGAATCGTCCCGTTTTCCACCATGGGATATATGGATGACCGGAAACACTGGGAAAAGTGGTTTCCGGCGGATTTCATTACCGAGTGTTTCCCGGGGCAGTTCCGCAACTGGTTCTACTCGCTTCTTGCCATGTCCACGGTGATGGAGAACCGGGAACCGTTTAGGCTCCTGTTAGGACACGCTTTGGTGAAGGATGAGTTTGGCAACGATATGCACAAGAGCGCCGGCAATGCCATCTGGTTTGACGAAGCGGCGGAGCAGATGGGCGCCGATGTGATGCGGTGGATTTTTGCCGAGCATAATCCATTGACAAATTTGAATTTCGGTTTTGACCTGGGGAAGGAAGTCACCCGAAAACTCCTGACGCTGTGGAACACGGTCAGCTTCTTCACCACCTACGCGGAATTGGATGGCTGGAAGCCGGGCGACGATCCTGGCGAGCGGGATTTGATGGACCGCTGGGTGCTGTCAAGGCTGCAGACCACGATAGAAAAATGCCGAGAGGCATTGGAAACGTATAATGCGGCAGGTGCGGTTCGCGAGCTGGAAACAACCATCGACCGGGTATCCACCTGGTACGTTCGCCGATCACGCAGGAGGTTCTGGAAAAGCAGTAATGACAGCGACAAAGCGGCGGCGTACGATACCCTTTATACGGTACTGACCACGATTGTACGTTTGCTGGCGCCGATTCTCCCGTTCCTGACGGAGGAACTGCATGGGGCGTTGGTCAGGGGAGTCAGTCCCGATGCGCCTGTCAGCGTGCATCTGGAAAGTTATCCGACCGTGGACGGTTCTTTGAAGGACAGCGCACTGGAATCGGCGATGGAAGATGTTATCTCGCTGGTGTCTATCGCGAGGGCGGTTCGCAGCGAAATAGGGATCAAGGTCAGGCAGCCTCTGTCCGATATGATGGTGGTAATGAGCCCCGAGGCACGTCGTGGTTCTCTTGAGCCTCTGGCGGGACAGATTACGCAGGAAGTCAATGTCAAAGAGGTCAGTTTCGTCGAGAGCGCCGATGCACTGGTGACCTACAAAGCAAAACCGAACCTCAAAGTGTTGGGACCAAAATTCGGCGCCAGATTGAAACCGATGACCGCTGCGATTTCGGCTTTAGAGTCCAGCGCGGTGAAGTCAGTCACAGAAGGACGATCCATCGTTGTCGGCGGCGAGACACTGGCGGCGGAAGATTTGATAATTAGTCAGGAACCTCTGGAGGGTTGGGCGGTTAAGGAAGAGGGCGGAATCACGGTGGCGCTGAATACCAGGATCACTGACGCACTGCGATTCGAAGGCGATGCCAGAGAGTTTGTCCACGGCGTCCAGAACCTTCGGAAAGAGATGGGGTTTGATATTAGTGACCGCATTCATATTTCCGTCGGTCCGTCAAAGGCACTCCGCACTTCGTTGGACGCGCACAAGGAATTCATCTGTCGGGAGACTCTGGCAACGGAGTTCGAGGTCGAGGAAGGGTTGACGAATTCGACCGTCATCACGGTCAACGGTGAGCGGGCAGATGTCGTCATCACCAAAGACGAGGGGGAAAACAGATAGATTTACGATGCACGAAGCATTCGTAGAGCTGCACGCGTGGGCAAAATGCGCATGCCAAGCCAGCAGAAAGGCTGATTATGAGTGAAGATAAGACCAAACGAGTAGAAGTGTACGATCCGGCTGACAAGGAATACTACCGTCAGATCATCGAGAACAAGAAACGGGATTTGCTGAAGGAACTGGGTTATCTCAAGGAGTCCTCGCTGGAGACGACTCTGGATGAGTACTCCGGAGATTACTCGACGTATTCCTTTCACATGGCGGATCAGGGGACGGATGCGCAGGAGCGGGAGAAGGCGTTCATGTTCGCTCACCGTGAGGGGCGGTTTTTGAACCATCTGAATCGAGCGCTGGATCGGATCAAAGACGGGACGTACGGCTATTGCCATAAATGCCGCAAGCCAATTCCCAAGAAGCGGTTGGAAGCCGTGCCTCACGCCACATTGTGCATCGAATGTAAGTCCAAAGAAGAAGAACCGTAGGCTATGAGATCCTATATGCCGGCGCTGTTGGTCATACTCGCCGATCGGATTTCCAAATGGCTGGTGACGCAGCATATGACGATTGGTGAGTCCATTTCGCTCATGGGGAGCAACCTGGTGAGGCTGACCTATGTTCAGAACCCAGGAATCGCGTTTGGAATCCGCCTGATCCCTCCAGGTTTCTTGGCAATTTTCTCCGCAGTGACCAGCCTGGTGCTCATAGCATACCTCTATCATCTGCGCAACAACAGGACGTTCATCAAGATTCCCTTAAGCCTGATCTTAGGAGGGGCATTGGGAAATTTGATCGATCGGATTCTCTATGGGCAGGTCATAGATTTCATCGACGTGGATTTTCCGGATTTTATCACGACCCGCTGGCCGGTATTCAATGTAGCGGACAGTTCCGTGACGGTGGGAATGGTCATTCTCGCGTTCTTTCTGGTCTTCCTATCAAACAGAGATGCTGCGACTTCGGCGTCTCCACCCGCAGTGTAATCCCTCCAGCCTCCAATATTCTGACACTTATAAGTGGAAACCGAACACCGAACTCGACAGATCACGGTTCCCGAACATCAGGGACGGGAACGGATCGATCGATTTTTGGCTCGTCAGGTGGGCGATCTGAGCCGGAGCAAGATCCAGGCATTGATTAAGGATTCGAAGATCAAGGTCAATCAGAAGCCGGTTCGGTCGAGCACACTATTGAATCCCGGCGATAGCATCATCATTGAATACCCGACGCCGCCACCTGCCAGGGCGCTGCCGGAGCCGATCCCCCTCGATATCATCTATGAGGATGAGTATCTCATTGCACTGTCCAAGCCCCCGGGAATGGTGGTTCATCCGGCGTATGGGAATCGAAGTGGCACGCTGGTGAATGCTCTATTATATCATTCGGATTCGCTGTCCGGTGTAGGCGGCGTTTTTCGCCCCGGGATCGTACATCGTTTGGACAAGGAGACTTCGGGTTTCATGATCGTGGCGAAGTCGGACCAGGTACATCATGCTTTAGCCAACCAGTTTTCGAAGCGATTGGTCTCCAAAGAATACGATGCGGTAGTCTGGGGGGAGCTTCCCAAATTGACGGGAATTGTCGAAGCGCCGCTGGGACGGCATCCTCGCGATCGCAAGAGTTTTGCAGTGGTGGAATCGGGGAAAGAATCACAGACGGAGTATCGCGTCCTGGAATCATTCGATTTCCTGACGCTGGTTTCGCTCCGACCTCGGACCGGTCGTACACACCAGTTGCGAGTCCATATGGCTTACGTGGGACATCCCATTTTCGGAGATGCGATATATGGAGGACGAAATCGGGGGCTGGGGAGGCTGGATCCCGGGCGGCGGAAACTGGCGGCGAGATACCTGGAAATGATGCCCAGGGTGGCATTACACTCCCGGTCGCTGAGATTCTACCATCCGATCCATAAGAAGTTAATGGAGATAGTATGTCCGTGGGCGGATGATCTGCGTAAGTTAGTGAAAACATTGCGTCAGGCAGGAAATGTCGATTGAGAAAAACATTGACTTTTGTGGATTTTGGTTGTATATTATTTGTTTAAATTCTCAGCTTGCTCTGCACGCCGGAAGATTGGCGTGTGACACTGTTTTAGCGGATTTGATTCCATGAAAAAGCGTAATCCACTGTTTCGAATTATCCTCATTGCCGTTTTGATGATCGCAGCCGTCTATTATCTTTATCCGACCATCCGTTTTGAACAGCTAAAGAAGGTCGAGCAGACGAAGTTTGCGACATTGGCATCGCTGACCGGACTTCCTGTGGAGAAAATCTCTCGAGATGCATATGTCGGGGAGATCGATCTGCGAGATTCCATACCAGGATGGGACGGGATGGATGAAAGCGCAAGGAGGCAAATCACCGAGGATTTGCAGGATTTGAAAGGACCTTTCAGGGAAACGATACAAGGGTACAGATCCAAAGCCATCCGTCGGGGGCTTGATCTCCAGGGCGGAATGAGGTTGGTTCTGGAGGTGGATCTGGTCAAGTTGCTGGACAATCTGGCGCAGCGGAAGGACGAGAAATTCGACAACATGCTGGAGCAGATCCGGTCTCAGATGACGGATCCGGAGGTTGAGTTTTTCGATGTGGTGAAGCGAGTTTTCGCTGAAGCCAATATCCCATTGAATCGCTATTTCCTGACGTCCCGGTCAACCGAGAGCGAGATTCTCAAGTACATCAATGAAGAGGCGTCGGATGCCGTGGACCGCAGCCTGGAGATCCTTCGGAACCGGATAGACCAATTTGGTGTGTCAGAGCCGAATATCACAAAGCAAGGCAGCCGGCGAATTGTGATCGAGCTGCCAGGGGTGCAGGATCCCGAACGAGCCAGGCAGCTGATAGGGAAAACTGCGTTGCTGGAATTCAAGCTATTGGCTGATCCGGAGATGTACTCCACATTGATCGACCGAGTCGACCGATTCCTTCGGAAAGAAAAAGGATTGGAGACCGAATCGGACTCGCTGGCTGAGACGCAAAAGGCTGACACCGACACGACGACGAAAGCTCGCACTGACACGACACAGCATGTGTCACAAGACACGGTGGTGAATTTGAAGGATTTGTTCGGTGGCGAGACCCAGATGCCGGAGACTACGGGAGTTTCCATCGACGCCAACCTGCTGAAAGAGGCGCCGTTCAAAGCCTTGCTCCGGGATATTGGGCAGGATATTGTGGCGGTGCCAACTGCCAATTATGCTGCTGTCAACAACATCATTCACCGCAAGGAAGTTCAGGAATTGATTCCGAAGAACGTGGAATTCCTGTGGTCGAATACGCCTCAGCCTGGTCCGGGAGGCGAGTTATACTGGATTCTGTACCTGGTGAAGAGTGAGCCGGAACTGACGGGTTCCGCCGTCAGAGATGCCAAGGTTGACATTGGGTCCGGGTACAATCCTGGCTCCTCGGGCATGCCCTATGTCGCCTTGTCGCTGAACCGGGATGGAGCGAGAGTTTTCTCGGAGGTGACCGGCGCCAACGTAGGCAAGCAGTTGTCCATTGTGCTTGACAACAAAGTTCGCAGCGCACCGGTTATCAAGACCAAGATTCCCAGCGGCAACGCGGAAATCACCGGCAATTTCACCATGGACGAGGCAAAAGACTTAGCAATTGTGCTTCGGGCGGGCGCACTGCCGGCTCCGGTGGAGGAAATCGAGGAACGGACGGTGGGACCTTCTTTGGGAGAAGACTCGATTAAAAGCGGAACCATTTCGTTTGTTGTCGGGTTTTTCCTGGTGGTACTTTCCATGGCAATATATTATCGACTGTCCGGACTCTACGCGGATATTGCCCTGATTCTGAACCTCATCTATATCGTAGCCACGATGGCTGGATTCCACGCTACTTTAACCCTGCCGGGAATCGCCGGGATCATCCTGACGGTTGGTATGGCGATAGATTCTAATGTACTAATTTTTGAGAGGATCCGTGAGGAACTCCGGGCAGGGAAAACCGTTCGAGCTGCCATTGAAACCGGCTATGCCCGTGCGTTCGTGACTATCATGGACTCTCAGATCACCACCCTGATTGCAGGGGTGGCGTTATATCAGTTCGGAACCGGTCCGATTCGCGGTTTCGCGCTGACGCTGATCATCGGAATTATTTCCTCCATGTTTACGGCGATCGTGGTGGTACGGGTTATCCAGGATTTCATCGTGAACAAATACGACCCGAAGACACTGAGTATCTAATCCAGCATTTCATCGAAACGCAAATTCAGGGAGTTGTTACCATAGATGGAATTTTTCAGAAAAACCAACATCAATTTCCAGGGAAAGCGGCGAATCGCCATCACCTGTTCATCTTTATTCATCTTAGCCGGTTTGGTTTCCCTTATAGTCCGCGGAGGACCCAATTATTCCATCGATTTCAGTGGTGGAACAGGTATCACACTCAGGTTTGCCAAACCGATCTCCGAAGGTCAGGTCCGTTCCATATTGAATGAAATCAAGCTTGGAGATAGCGAGGTCAAGACCATTGCGGGTGGGGGAAGCCATCCCGATATTCTGATCCGTGTCAAAGAAACTGCCGTGGAAACGGGGACGGTCACCTTGGTAGAGAACAATATTCGAAAAGCCATACCTGATAACCCCTTCGAAGTATTGCAGATCGAAAAAGTTGGTCCAAAGGTTGGCAAAGAGCTGAAGGGAAAAGCAGTATGGGCGATGGTGGTGTCCTTAATCGGCATTCTAATCTACCTTGCTTGGCGTTTTGAATTCAAATTCGCGGTAGGAGCCGTCATAGCCACTGCTCATGATCTCTTGGTCATGATGGGTTTGTTCTCGATCATGAACCTCGAAATGTCGTTGGCTATCGTGGCAGCCTTTTTGACCATTGCAGGGTATTCAATCAATGACACAGTGGTCGTGTATGACAGAATACGAGAGAATATCAAGAAACTTCGATCTGCTACATTCTTCGATGTCATCAACATCTCCATCAATGAAACCCTGTCTCGAACAATTCTGACGGGCAGCACTACGCTGATGGTTCTGATCGTGTTGTTCTTCCTGGGTGGCCAGGTGATTCATGACTTCTCTTTTGCCCTATTGATAGGTATTCTGGTGGGCACTTATTCATCTATTTTTATTGCTGCTCCAATCCTTTTGGAATGGGAACAAATCTCCGGGACTAAACGCAAAAAGATGTAATTACAGCGACCTCGGAAAGCTCTGGCACACCGTGGTCAGGGCTTTTTTTTGGATACAAGAGCGGGTAGAGATCAACTCTCATGCCCAATGGTGAGGATTAAATGCCGGTAACATTAGTGCTGGGCGCACAGTGGGGGGATGAAGGCAAAGGCAAGATTGTGGACGTTCTCGCCGGAGAGTCCAATGTGGTTGCCCGTTTCCAGGGAGGCGCCAACGCCGGGCATACGGTGATCATCAACGGTTCCGAGTATATCCTGCACTTACTGCCCACCGGAATCCTGCATCCGCATGTCACCTGCATTATTGGGGGCGGGGTTGTCATCGATCCCATCACGCTCTTTCGGGAAATCGATGAATTGACCAAACGGGGAATTGACTGCAGTGGAAGGCTATATATCAGCCATCAGGCGCATCTGATTTTGCCCTATCACCGCCTATTGGAAGGAAAAAGTGAAGAACAGGGCGGTGAAAAAGCCATCGGAACTACCGGCCGCGGAATTGGTCCTGCCTATGTGGACAAGATGGCGCGCGTGGGGATTCGGATTGTGGATCTACTGGATCGGGAGGTATTTCGGCAGAAGCTGCTTTATAACATCAAAGCTAAAAGCTTGATTCTTGAAAAGGTTTATGGCGATAAGGCATTGGATGCGGAAGCGATCATCGCCGAATACCTGGAATTCGACAAACGGATGGATCCTTTCATCAAGGATACATCGGTCTATCTGCAGCAAGCGATCAGCCGGGGGGATCGGATACTATTGGAGGGGGCGCAGGGGACGCTATTGGACGTTGATTTCGGAACCTATCCGTACGTAACGTCCTCCAGTACCGCCGCTGGAGGTGCGATCACCGGTTTGGGGATCGGTCCTCGGAAGATTGACCGGGTGATTGGCGTGATCAAAGCCTATTCCACCAGGGTCGGCAACGGTCCGATGCCGACGGAGCTGTCTCCGGAAATGGGAGAGGAGATGCGCAGTAGGGGCGGGGAATTCGGCGCTACCACCGGGAGACCGCGTCGGGTGGGATGGTTCGATGCCGTGGCAGCCAAATATGCTGGAATGATCAATGGCGTGGATGGCTGGGCGGTCACCAAATTAGATGTGCTTTCCGGATACAAGTATTTGAATGTGGCTATTTCTTATAGAGACGGTACGGGCAAGTTGATTACCCATTTCCCGGCGGATGCGGAATTGTTGTCCCGGTGCCATCCGGTGTACGAGCAATTGACCGGATGGGACAACGATATCACGGATGCCAAGAAGTGGGACGACCTCCCCCGTGAAGCGCGCAGCTACCTTGAGTTCATCGAAGACGTTACAGAAGTGCCGATCTTGATGATTTCGGTGGGAGCGGACCGGAGTCAGATGATTCGCAGATGAAGGGCGCGTGTCATTGCGAGCGCAGCGAAGCAATTTCCCCCCTACTATTGTAGGGGGGACAAAAAGGGGGGTCGAACCGTCCGTCAGACCGGGACGCCTGACGGCACTCCAAATTGTGCTGGCAGACGCCCTCGTCTGCCAGCCCGTCAAGCCACCGTCACACGAGGGCGTGTGACGGCACAGGGAATCTTCGCGTAGGGGCGGACTCGGTGACAACCGAGTCTTGCCCTTCTGATTTCCCTCCTACGCAGTAGGGGGGAACAAAAGGTGGGTCATTTGGGCGTGTAGCTCAGTAGGTAGAGCACCGGCCTTTTAAGCCGATGGTCGCAGGTCCGAATCCTGCCACGCTCACGAAAAAAGCCGTTGACATTATGTCAACGGCTTTTTCATATTGGTTACTGCAAGCTTGATTGTGCCGGCAGACCGCTGAGGGGCTTCAGATGCCGCCCTCGTCTGCCAGCAAGCCAATTTTCCGTCACACGAGGGCGTGTGACGGCACAGAGAATCGGCTGCCGCCTGCGGAGAGACGGCAGCACGGTGTGGCGCACGACGAGTCGGCACCTACGCGGAGAATCCGTCGGGTGCGGACACCTGACGGCACCCGTAATTCGAGACCCGCGATGCCTATTTCAATAAGACCATCTTGATGCTCTGAGCGTGATCTCTGGTCTCGATTCGGGCGAAGTAGATGCCGGAGGGGGAATTCGAGCCATCCCATCTTACGGAATGAGCACCGACCTCTTGCCTGCCGCTGAATAGAGTCTCCACCCGCCGACCCAGAAGGTTGTAGATGTCAACACGTATCTCAGAGGGGCTGGGCAGGAAGTAAGAGATTGTGGTGGTGGGATTGAACGGATTCGGATAGCTTGTTCCCAGAACATAGCCGTTCGTTTCCACCAACGGCGCGGTCTCGTTAAGCGAGAAGGTGCCGGCATCCAGTCCGTCACAAGGCATGCAGGGACCAAAGGACCGCTGCAGAAGAAGATCCGGATTCGCCGTATGTCCGCCCACGAAGTTGCTGTTGACCACGTTTATGAGATCCTGCAGGCTGGCTAGAGTCTCGCCTGCCGGCAGTACGGTCATATCTCCGCCCAACACGCTCTCCGCGATGTCAAGCACGTCATACAACGCCAAATCTGTGAAGGCGCCGTAGCCCATGCCCACCATGAGCTGATCCAGATAACGGAAGCCTGCGGCATTGGCATAGTCCAGGTTCAGCTTCATCGTGATGACTTGACCGGCAAACGTGCCGCCGTTCCTCAGCAGGTCACGCACCGTCGGATTGGTCAGGCTCATCGTCAGCATACCGGGATTGCCGCCGGTCGGCAACGCGGCGCCAACTCCAGCCGATGATGTAAACGTCAGCGAATAGCCGTTACCCACCACCATGCCGCTGGGATAAACATCATCAAAGTACTGGTCGCGGAAACAAGCGAAGTTGTTCCCATGACACACATCCTGACCCCACTGGCCCTCGGTCAATGTGGAGTAGAGCTCCGGGCACTCGGTCGGGCAGAGTGTTTGGCTCAAATGCATGAACGCCAGCTGGAGGCGCTCCGTCAGATGATTGGAGTGGCCGCCAACGAAGGATGTGAACTGGTAAGGAATCCCAAGCGCCTCTAACGAATCGCAGAAGGCGAGATTCTGGGAATAATAGCTCAATTCATCCTGCGTTCCGCAATCAAGGAGAATCCGCAACCCGTCCAGGGACTCCGCATACTGCCGCACTGTGTATGGTGGCATGTGGGTCATCCAGTGGTCGAGCACGGGCATCACCCAGTTCGCGTTCGCATCGAGCGGGAAATCCACCATGTAAGGCGGATTCGTGAAGTTCGGGGTAAAAGCCCCAGCGGCGGTGAAAACACCACCCGTAAAGAAGCCAGCCGCTGGATTCCAACTGTATGGCGGCACTCCGCCGTTCTCCATGCATAGAATATACGACCAGACGGCCATTGAAATCGGTTCCAAATCCACCAAACCACTCAAAGACACTACATCACTGAAGGAATCAGCGTGCTTGAAAGCAATAGTTAGCGCGCCGAAACCGCCCATCGAATGCCCCATGATTGCACGGGTTTCACGGTATGGCAGAGTGGCAAAATTCGCGTCCACGTAAGCAACCACGTCATTAGCCACGTAGTCCTCATACATGCCATACATCTCGGAGTTGGTCCACATGCTGCCCCCATAGGGCGGGCACATGCCATTCGGCTGCACAAAGATCACCGGTTCCATCAGGCCGCCGTTGATCACATTGTCGAGCGCCACTATGCACTCAGGGTAGGTGTTGTAAGTGTTACCAATTCCGTGCAGGAAATAAATCACCGGATACCGTGCCACGCCATCGTAGCCTTCCGGCAGATACACATTCATGTGCTGGTTGTAGCCCAGCGTAGGTGCAAAAAAAGTCACATCCTCAACCGTGCCGTTCGCCATCACAGGCAGCATGCCGGTTAGCAAAAGTAATAGACAGAGTGCGCATAAGCGTTTCATAGTTTCCTCCCAAAGTTGAGATTGGCTCTCCGACAGAAGAGTCGAAGAAGATTACAAGACAGGGTGATTTCAGAAAATCAAAAAGTCGAGTCAGGATTATCTACACTTGCAGGTTTGAGAGCGTTGACACTACCTGTCCCCATCGGTGTATCACCGCTCTCACGGGAAGGCAAAAGCAAAACCACCTTCGTCATTCTGACCTCCTTGGTCATCGGTTAGAACCTGAATCGAATTCACCACATAGTTATGTTGGGTCGAAGCACGCGGCGATGCTTCCGACTGCTTAATGATCAAACAACTACTCCTAACCGTCATCTTCCCGTAGCGGCAGGAGTTTTTATTGTCCAGTCATCCCGCCCAAGCGGGACAACTGACCGTTTAGACAAATTGGGATAGTGAGCTCGGCACCGGAGGTTGGGCATAATATACTAAGTAGAATTCTTTTTGTCAAGGACTTTTTGGGGATAATGTAAAAAGGGTTGGCAGTTGTAGGTTAGCAGGTTAGAATGCCAGCTGACGAGGGCGTATGACGGCACAGATAACAGGCTGCCGCCTGCGGAGAGGCGGCAGCACGATGTGGCGCACGACGAGTCAGCACCTACGGTGCAGGGTGTCCCCACCCGGCACCGCATCCGGTCCTTTGTCCGCAGGATGAGGATTTACCCGCCGACGGCGGGCAAGCCCTGCGGCACGGGAATCTGTCAGGTAAGGACACCTGACGGCACTCCAAATTGTGCTGGCAGACGCCCTCGTCTGCCAGCAAGCCTAACCTCCGTCACACGACGACGTGTGACGGTGGAAAGAAGGGGCTGCCACCTGCGGAGAGGTGGCAGCACAATACGGTGCACGATAGATCCGCCTGCCGACGGACAGGTCGGCACCTACGCGAAGAATCCGTCAGGTGAGGACGCCTGACGGCACACAAAAAATGCCAGGTAAAATTCCTGGCATCTCAATATCCGATCGGAATCCGTCAGGTGGGGACACCTGACAGCACGGGGCGACGATTCTTACTTCTTCTTGGATTTCTTCTCTTTGGATTTCTTGGGCATTTCTTCCGCCCCAGTTGCTTCGGTGGTCTTTCCAGGCTCGGAAATTTCCGAAGCAGTTTCGGCTACCGCCACCTCCTCTACTTGGGATTTTGCCTTCCTGGCGGCTGGTCTTCTAGTGGTCTTCCTGGGCTTTGTCTCCTTAGCTTGGGTTTCGTCCTTCACCCCTTCCTCCGGCGCCTTCTCCGCCTTCTTCTTGGTGGCAGCTTTCTTGGCGGTAACGGTGGACTCGAATCCGACCAGTTCTAAAATCGCCATGGGGGCGCCGTCGCCCTGACGTTGACCCAATTTCACGATCCGGCTGTACCCGCCGGCTCTTTCCGCATACTTGGGCGCGATTTCTTCGAATAGCATCTTGACGATACCCGGACGTGGAATATAACGCAGCACATGCCGGCGGCTGGCAAGATCACCTTTCTTGGCGAATGTGATGTATTTCTCGACCACGCTGCGCGCCGCTTTTGCCTTCGTCAAAGTCGTCCTGATCCGTTTCCTTTCGAATAGAGCTGCGGAAAGGTTGGAAAGCAATGCTTTGCGATGGGCTCTGGTCCGGCTTAGATGGTATCCTGATTTCTGATGACGCATTAAGGGCTCCAGGTGGATTCATTTGCCTGCCAGGTTACATTCCATTTGAAACCTGGCAGGAACGTAAGAATGACCCCCCTTGTATTCCCCCCTACTGCGTAGTGGGGAGGGGAAAATATGGCTGCAGGGTGGGGACACCTGCAGCACTCAAATTCCGTCACACGAGGGGGTGTGACGGCACGCAAACGAATACGACTTAGATCGACCCCCCTTTTGTTCCCCCCTACAATAGTATGGGGGAAGGCATGGGCAGGATGCCCATGAGACGAAAAGCTATTTGTGGTAATCCGTGGAAAGATATTTTTCCACGTTCATGCCGAATTCCAGCCCGCGAGACTTCAAGATCTCGGTCAGTTCGGTGAGAGATTTTTTTCCGAAGTTCTTGAATTTCAACATCTCAGACTCGTCCCGACTGACCAGGTCGCCGATGGTTTTGATCTTGGCTTCCTTCAAGCAATTCGCCGACCGGACGCTGAGTTCCAGTTCATCCACGCTCTTCTTCAAGAGTTTCCGGATGCGAAGGATTTCTTCGTCGATTTCCTGTTCCGGCACGCGTTCCGGTTTGACGTCGAAATTGATGAAGAGTTGAATGTGGTCGCGAAGAATTCGACCGGCATACGTCAAGGCGTCTTCCGGAGTGATGGAACCGTCCGTCCAGATTTCCAGAGTCAGCTTTTCGTAATCGATTCTCTGCCCGACGCGAGTGTTTTCCACGGTATAGGTGACGTTCTTGATCGGGGAAAACACGGCGTCCATCGGGACGGTTCCGATGGTTTGATCCGGAATCCGGTTTTCTTCAGCGGGAACGTACCCTCGTCCTTTCCTGACAATCATCTCCATGTTTAACTGGGCGCCGTCACTGATTTCGGCGATGTGATGATCGGGATTCAAGACTTCGAAGTCGGTATTGTCCCGCTGAATGTCCCTGGCAGCGAATTTGTGGGGTCCCTTGAGATTGATGACGACCTTCTCGGGGCGCTGATTCAGCAACTTGAACCGTACGCCCTTGAGATTCAGTACGATTTCCACTACATCTTCCACTACACCGGGGATGGTAGAGAATTCGTGAAGGACGCCATCTATCTTGATCGACACGATAGCAGCACCCTGAAGTGACGCCAGCAGCACCCGTCTCATCGAGTTCCCAATGGTGATTCCATACCCTCGTTCCAAAGGTTGGACGATGAATTTCCCATAGGTGTCGGAGCGGGTGATTTCGTCCAGCTCAATCACCTCAGGCATTTGAAAACTCAGGCTGCTCATATATTCGTCTCCTGCTGTGTTCCTTTAGCGGGAATACATCTCCACGACCAACTGTTCGTTGACAGTGATCGGGATTTCTTCACGGGTAGGCACCTGGAGGAAAGTACCTTCCATCTGGGCTTTGTCAAGGTTCAGATAGGGCACGACTTTTCCTTCTTTTACCAGCCGCATGCTGTCATGGAAGATCGCCATTTTTCGGGAGCGATCGCGGACACGAACCACGTCTCCGGGCTGGCAAAGGTAGGACGGAATGTCCAGCACTTTGCCGTTCACCAGGAAATGCCGGTGTCTAACCAGTTGGCGTCCGGCACGACGTGATAGGGCTAAGCCCATGCGATACACCACGTTGTCCAGCCGACTTTCCAGCATCTGGATCAAAGTAGCGCCCGTGACGCCCTTTTGGCGATTGGCTGTTTCGAAGAAATGTTGGAATTGGCGTTCCTGCAGTCCGTACATGTCGCGGATTTTCTGCTTTTCCCGGAGCTGGATACCGAATTCAGACCGTTTGAAGCGGCGGTTTCTTCCATGCTGACCCGGCGGAAATCCTTTCCGTTCGAAGGCGCATTTCGGCGTGAAGCATCTCTCGCCTTTTAGGAAAAGTTTCAGTCCCTCACGCCGGCAGATTTTGCATGCCGGACCTGTATAACGCGCCATATGGGTTCTCCTTGGTAGCTGGTCTGTCTATTTCGAAACTGACAAGGTGCAGTTGGGAATCTTATACCCGTCGCCTTTTCTTCGGGCGGCACCCGTTATGGGGAATCGGGGTAACGTCTCGGATGGACGAGACTTGCAGACCCGCCGCCTGTAGGGCGCGGATGGATGATTCCCGACCTCCTCCCGGACCCTTGACTTCCACGGCAACTTTGCGGAGTCCCAGATCCATGGCTTCTTTGGCAGCGGTTCTTGCCGCGAGCTGAGCGGCAAACGGAGTGTTTTTCCGCGAACCACGTTGCCCAATCCTGCCTGCGCTGGACCAGGAAATCACATTTCCGTAGTTGTCCGTGATTGACACAATGGTATTGTTGAAAGAAGCTTTGATGTGAGCGACCCCGGTGGGTTCGACACGCTCTTTCTTCTTCTTGACTCGTTGACGTTTGGGAGATGCCACACTATCCTCATTGAATCGTTGGTGATCGAAATTATCGAATTAACCGTAGAGGCACAACCTACTTAGCTCGGCGGGAAGGAGACGCTTTCTTCCGTCCTTTGCGGGTTCGGGAGTTATTCTTGGTATTTTGTCCCCGAACGGGCAGACCTTTGCGATGACGCAGACCTCGATAGCAACCGATGTCCATCAATCGTTTGATGTTCATGGTGATTTCGGTGCGGAGCGGACCTTCCACTTTGCACTCGTTTTCGATTATGGTGCGGATTCGATTGACTTCGTCGTCGGTCAATTGGAAGGTTCGCTTGTTGTGATCCACGTCGGCTTTCGTCAGGATACGCTCCGACAGAGGTTTCCCAATGCCATAGATATACGTGAGCGCGATCACGATTCGTTTATCACGGGGAATATCGACCCCGGAAATACGTGCCACGATGTGCCTCCTGGTCTATCCCTGACGCTGTTTGTGTTTCTTGTTCTTGCAAATGACGCGAACCACGCCTTTCCTGCGGACAATCTTGCAAGAGTCGCAGATTCGCTTTACCGATGCACGGACTTTCATCGGTTGGTCTCCCTTCACTCTGTCGATTTCACGGGAAGCTATTTGTAACGATACGTGATCCGACCTCGGGACAGGTCGTAAGGCGATAGTTCCACGGTCACTTTGTCTCCGGGCAGGATCTTGATGAAGTTCATACGCATTTTCCCGGAGATGTGCGCCAGGACCTTATGACCGTTTTCCAGTTCCACCTGGAACATGGCGTTCGGCAAGGTTTCCAGGATCACTCCGTCCACTTTAATGGGGGCTTCCTTTGTCAAATGTCCTCCGCATCACGTCACGCTAACTATCCTCGGGCAATCTGGTCAAGACCTCGGGATCAGAATTGGTGATGAGAATTGTATGTTCGTAATGAGCGGATGGGCTTCCATCGGCAGTGACCACTCTCCAGCCGTCGGACAGGAAGTTGACCGCCGATCCACCGGCATTGACCATGGGTTCAATCGCCAAAGCCATTCCGGGTTTCAATAGGGGTCCCTGGTCGGGTTTCCCATAGTTGGGGACCTGAGGTGGTTCGTGCAACGCTTTACCGATGCCGTGCCCGACCAATTCGCGAACCACGCTGAAGCCGGCAGCCTCGACATAGACTTGCACCGCATGAGAAATGGCTCCGAGCCGATTGTCGGGGCGGGCTTCACGAATTCCCAGTTCCAACGCCTCCCTGGTGACGCGCATCAGACGCTCTTTGACCGGATCCACCGCACCCACCTTGTAGGTCTGAGCGCCGTCTCCATAATAGCCATTTTTCTCGACGCCGATGTCAAGACCTATGATCTGACCAGCCTCGAGGACGCGACCATTGGGAATGCCGTGCACGACTTCTTCGTCGATGGAGGTGCAGCTATTTCCGGGGAACGGGACGCCGGCGGAGTTCTGGATCCCCTTGAATGCCGGTCTGCCGCCGTGGGAAACGATGAATTCCGCGATCTTGCGATCCAATTCTTCCGTGGTTATCCCCGGAACCACGAAAGGTTCGACGTACTGGAAAGTCAATGCGACGATGTGCGCACTTTCCCGCATTTGTTCGATCTCAGCAGGACTCTTAATGTTGATCACGAAGGCTCAATCCCCGAGTTGCTAATTGGCGTCGATAAGCCGCAGGATCCGACCGAATACCTCATCGGCGGAACCCGTGCCGTCTACTTCAACCAGCAATCCGTCCTTGCGATAGAATTCCTTCACCGGCTCGGTCTGGCGGCGATACACTTCCAGGCGCTTCCGGATGGTCTCCGGCTTGTCATCATCCCGTTGAACGATCTTCCCCCCGCAGCCCGGATGGATCAGATCGGAAAGAGGGGGATTCGTGTTGAGGTTGAAATCCCGTCCGCATTTCAGACAAACCCTTCGTGCGGACAGCCTGCCGACGATCACTTCCGGTGTGACCTCCAGACTGATCGCCGCGTCCAGGGGGACCATCGACGATGCGAGAAATTCCCGCAGCCCTTCCGCCTGAGGAATAGTCCTGGGAAAACCGTCAAGGACAAATCCACTGAAACAATCACGCTGGGAAAGTCGTTGTCGAATGATATCCAGCACGACATGATCGGGAACAAGCTGTCCCTGGTTCATGAAGCCTTGGGCTTCTCGACCCAAGTCCGTGCCGTCCTTGATTGCTTGACGGAGGATGTCACCGGTCGAGACATGGACGACACTCAGGTGTTGAATGAGCCGCGCCGCATGGGTACCTTTACCGGAACCGGGCGCCCCCAATAGCACCAATCGCATCAGAACCTCTGGCTGCCGGGTGAGGACACTCTGCAGCACAGTATCGGAGATTGCCTCGCTTCGCTCGCAATGACGTTGGCTGCCGGGTGAGGACACTCTGCAGCACGGGTGACTACATCCTCCGGCGACCCCGGATCCTGCCGGATTTGATGAACCCCTCGTAATGACGCATGAGCAGATGGCTTTCGATCTGCTGCAACGTATCCAGCGCCACTCCGACGATAATCAGCAACCCGGTCCCGCCGAAGAAGGACGAGAAATTATACGAGACGTTGGAATACTTGGTGATAATTGATGGAAAAATAGCGATAATTCCGAGGAAAACGGCACCGGGCAAGGTAATTCTGGACAAGATGTTGTCGATGAAATCGCTGGTATTCTTGCCGGGTCGGATTCCCGGTATGAACCCTCCATATTTCTTCATGTTGTCCGCGACTTCGACCGGGTTAAACGCGATGGCGGTGTAGAAATACGTGAAGAAGACGATCAGGACAAAATACAGGAACATATACGTGAACGAGCCGAAATTGAACGAGACGGTTAACCAGTCTTTGAGACCGCCATCGGGGAGGAAGGTCGCCACGGTGGACGGCACGAACATAATGGCTTGAGCGAAGATGATGGGCATGACACCCGCGGTGTTGACGCGCAACGGAATATGGGTGGATTGCCCGCCATAGACTTTGCGACCGACTACACGTTTTGCATACTGTACGGGGATTTTCCTGGTGCCCTGGGTGATTAGCACAACGGCAGCGGTAGTAGCGAACATCAACGCCCAGAGGAAGAGTTCCACGATGAGCTGTCGGTTGCCGCCGATCAATTGCTGGATCTCATCGAACATCGCGTACGGGAAACGGTCAATGATTCCGATGAAGATAATCAACGATATGCCGTTTCCGATTCCGCGTTCTGAGATTTGTTCGCCCAGCCACATCAGGAAGGTGGTACCGGTGGCGAGGGTGATCATGGTCAACAGCCGAAATCCCATTCCGGGGTGAGGCACTGCCACCAATCCCGAAGGGGTCACGATAGATTCCAGGAACACTGTGACGCCAAGCGCCTGCATGGCAGAGAGTCCGACAGTCCCGTACCGGGTCAATTGGGTGATTTTCTTTCTGCCTTCTTCTCCTTCTTTCTGCAGTTTCTGGAAATAGGGAACGACGGTTCCCATCAATTGGATGATAATCGACGCCGAGATATAGGGCATGATGCCGAGCGCGAAGACGGTCGCTTTCGCGAAGGCGCCACCCACAAACATGTCATACAGACCGAATAAGGTGTTTTGCTGCAGGGTGAAGAACTCACCCAGAGCGTCTGCATTAATACCGGGGCATGGGATGTGCCCGCCGATACGCACTACAAGGAAAATAGCTAAGGTATAGAGAATCCGGCGCTTCAGCTCGGGGATTTTGAAGATAGTCTGAAAGCTTCTGATCATAAGACGGTGACTTGCCCTCCCGCGGCTTCAACCTTCTGTCTGGCGTTTTTGGAAATGGCTGTAACCGTGATATTCAGTGCGCGCTTCACCTCACCGTTTCCGAGGATCTTGACAGGCACGGTCAACTTCTTGACGAGCCGGTGTTGACGCAGGACTTCCACGGTGATATCGTTGGTATCGGTAATCCGTTCCAGGTCCGCCAGGTTTACGATTTGAAATTCCTGTTTGAAAATATTGACGAAACCGCGTTTCGGCAGACGACGGCTGATAGGCATCTGTCCGCCTTCGAAATAGGCAGGGATACTGGCGCCAGCACGGCTGCGCTGCCCTTTATTCCCTTTGCCCGACGTACCGCCATGACCGGAGGCGCCTCCTCGACCGACTCGTTTCGGGCGTTTGCGCGATCCCGGGGCATAAGTAAGTTTGTCCAATTCCATACAATCTCCGTCGGATGACTTCCCGATTGCTCCCGTCTGCTACACCAAGGTCAAGAGGATCGGTCCCACAACAAAGTCCAGCCTCCCACCCTCACTTCGATACTTCTTCCACCGTGACCAGATGAGAAACCTTCCGAATCATACCCCTGATAGAAGGGTTGTCGGGAAGAACGCGTGTCTGGTGCAATTTCTTGAATCCCAGGGCTTCCACGTTCCGCTTCTGGATCGCCTGCCGTCGTATCGCACTGTGTACCAGAGTCACCCGGATTTCTTTCTTTTTCTGTTTTGCCATCGCTGCTCCGTCAGACCGGAAGGTCTGATCCGCCTTCAGCATCACATTGTATATTGGATTCCCGCTTTCCGCCAGCGCGCGGACAAGTCGCGGGGAAGACATTCTATTCTAATCTCCTCGTGGAGAGGTTCCGACTACTCGAACAATTCCTTCACGCTCATACCCCGTTTCCGTGCCGCCATGGAAGCATCCATGCAGTGTTCCAGCGCATCGATGGTCGCTTTGACAACGTTATGGGGGTTGGACGATCCCAGGCATTTGCTCAGGACGTCTCTGACACCAAGGCATTCCATAATGGCGCGGACCGGTCCGCCGGCGATCACGCCGGTTCCCGGAGATGCAGGTTTTAGGACAACCCTGCCGGCGCCGTACCGCCCAATGATGCTGTGGGGAATGGTCCCGGCGAGCGTCGGGTACCGTTTCATTGAACGTTTGGCGATTTCGGTCCCCTTGGTGATGGCGTCGGTGACCTCGTTGGCTTTGCCAAGACCGACCCCGACGCGACCATTCTTGTCCCCCACCACTACGATGGCATTGAAGGAGAAATTTCTGCCTCCCTTCACTACCTTCGCGACTCGGTTGACGTGGACCACTTTTTCCACGAGGTTCAGTTCGCTGACGTTGACTTGATCCAAATTGTGCTCCAAACGTTCTTCGTCGTGTTCAACACCGCCTGGCTATGATCTTCGTCCAATGGCTTAGAATTCGAGCCCTGCTTTTCGAGCGCCTTCCGCTACCGCTTTGACATGTCCATGATAAGGAAATCCGTTCCGGTCGAAGACGACCTTAGTGATTCCGCGTTCCTTCGCCAATTTGCCGACTGCCTCGCCCACTTTATGACTGCGTTCCAGAGGGGTTTTGACCGAGGACAATTCCTCTTTCAGGGACGGGGACAGGCTGGAAACACCGGTGATGGTGATCATTTTGGTGTCATCGACCAACTGGGCATAGGTATTTCTGAGACTCCGGAATACGACGAGTCGTGGGCGTTCCATGGTGCCCTGTATCACTTTGCGGATGTGTTTCTTGCGCCGTGTTCTGGCTTGTTTCTTTTCAGTATTTGGGTTCCGCATAGCATTATCCTTACTTCACGGTCTTTCCGGCTTTGCGTCTCACATATTCGCCTTCGTATCGAATTCCCTTGCCTTTGTAAGGTTCCGGCGGTTTCAGAGAGCGGATTTTCGCTGCGATCTCACCCACCAGCTCCTTGTCGATGCCGGACACGGTCATGGCAGTCGGGCGGGGGACGTCGATCGTGATTCCCGAGGGTGGCACGAATAGGATAGGGTGACTGAACCCCAAGCTGAAGACCACTCCTTTAGGTTTCTTCTCGACCCGGTATCCGACGCCCACGATTTCCAGATTCTTGGAATAGCCCTTGGTGACGCCTATCACCATGTTGTTCAACAGCGAGCGAGTCAATCCATGCAGAGCACGGTTTCGCGGCGAATCACTATGACGCTCCACCTGCAGCCGGCTCCCATCGACGGCAGTAATAGTGATCTCCGGATCAAACGACTTGGAGAGTTTTCCCTTGGGTCCTTCGATTTTCACCAGATTGCCGGAGATGTCGACCTTGACTCCACCGGGAATTGGAACGGGTGCTTTTCCTACTCGTGACACGAGACTGTCCTTTGAAGCAAGATGTCGGGATACGGTGATCCCATGATTTCTGTTACCATACGTGGCACAGGACTTCGCCACCGATGCCCAGTTTGCGGGCACGTTTGTCGGTCATCACGCCCTGCGAGGTGGACAGGATGGCAATGCCCAATCCATTCAGAACTCGGGGGATGCTGTCCTTATCCACATAGTGACGGCGTCCGGGGGTGCTGATCCGCCTGATCCCCGAAATTACCGATCCTCGATCTGGAGTGTACTTCAGATATATTCGCAACGTCGGTTGGACGGGATCATCGATCACCAGGAAGTCGTGGATGAATTTCTGGTCCAAGAGGATTCGGGTGATGGCTCGATTCATATTGGAAGCGCGAATATCCACCTTCCGATGCTCGGCATGGATGGCATTACGAATTCGCGTCAGATAATCGGCAATGGGATCGGTTAACGACATAGTGACCTCAACGCCGGTCGTGCTCTCGCAAGACCGCTTTTACCAGCTTGCCTTCACGACACCGGGGATTTCTCCGCGCAGTGCCAATTCACGGAAACAGATGCGGCACAGCCCGAATTTCCTCAGATAGGCTCGGGGACGACCACACCGGATACATCGGTGGTGCGCCCGAACTGGGAATTTCGTGGGACGCCGGCTCTTAGCAATCAATGACTTCTTTGCCATGATTTCCTATGATTTACAATCTACGCTGCTTCGGTACCGGTTTCCACCTCGGCTTTGCGCCGGAACGGCAGCCCGAGTTCTTTCAAAAGCTCCAGCGCTTCTTCGTCGGTCTTCGCGGTGGTGACGATCGTGATATTCATCCCCCGGATCTTTTCGATTTTGTCGTAGTCGATTTCGGGGAAGATGATCTGTTCCCGAACGCCCAGGGAATAATTGCCGCGACCGTCAAACGACCGGTCGGACAATCCTCTGAAGTCCCGGATTCGCGGGATGGCAATGCTAATCAGGCGATCCAAGAATTCAAACATGTGGCTGCGTCGCAAAGTGACGAAACAGCCGACAGGCATCCCCTGGCGCAATTTGAAGTTGGAGATTGACTTCTTGGCGCGGGTGACGGCGGGTTTCAACCCTGTGATCCGTCCGATCTCTTCCGAGACGGAATCCAGGAGCTTCGGATTCTGGGAGGCTTCGCCCACGCCCACGTTGACAACGATCTTCTCCAACCGTGGAACCATCATCACATTTGGATAATTGAACCGTTTCATCAGCGCGGGAACCACCTTGTCCTTATAATGTTTTTTCAGACGGGTCACGTTAGCCATCACACGACTTCTCCCGATTTCTTGCTGTACCTCACCCATTCCATCCTCTTGGCACCCTTGATGCGTTTGTGCCCGATTCGAGTCGGCTTTCCGGTCACCGGGCAGATCAACATCGCGTTAGAAACGTGGATGGGACTTTCCTTTTCCACGATTCCGCCTTGGGGATTCACCTGATTGGGCTTGGTGTGTCGTTTGATGAAGTGGATTCCTTCGACGATAATCCGGTTCTTCTTGGGAAATACCTTCAACACCCGACCTTTTTTGCCGCGATCGTTCCCCGAGATGACGAGGACCTGATCGTCTTTCTTGATATCCATTCTGATTCCCTTTGGGAAGAAGTATCACGGGCATCCTGCCCGTGGCAATTCATGACCACGATGGTCATGAGCAGGTCCGCCGGACGGACTATTCTATAATACTTCCGGAGCCAGGGACACGATTTTCATGTACTGTTTTTCTCTGAGTTCACGGGCGACGGGTCCGAAGATACGTGTGCCGCGAGGTTCTCCCTTTTCATCCAGCAGGACGCAGGCATTTTCGTCGAATCGGATATAGGAACCGTCCTTGCGCCGAACTTCTTTCTTGGTGCGAACCACGACTGCCCGTGCCACATCACCTTTCTTCACCGCCGCATGAGGGATGGCTGATTTCACCGAACAGATCACGACGTCGCCGACCGAAGCCGTCCGCCGGCGAGTCCCGCCCAGGACTCGGAAGCACTTGACTCTCTTGGCGCCTGTGTTGTCAGCCACCACTAATATACTTTCCTCGCGGATCATTTGCGGACCTTTGCCTCTCCAAGAATCGCCGGGGGGACATTCCCGTCACGGCGATTGCCGATACGATGTTCTTGCTATTCGCTTTTCCGGACAACTTCGACCAGACGCCAGCTTTTGCGACGGGACAGGGGACGGCATTCCATAATCTTCACCCAGTCACCGATTTTCGCCACTTCTTTTTCGTCGTGGACCATGAATTTATGGGTACGCTTGTAGTATTTCTTGTACAACGTATGTTGCACCCGACGTTCCACCGCCACCACAATCGACTTGTCCATCTTATCGCTGACCACGCGACCAGTCTGCGTCCTTCGACTCCCGTGATGACCCGTCATGCTTCCTCCGCCGTAGATGCTGGTTGGGCGTGCGGTTTCCGAATTCCCAGTTCCATCTCTTTCAGAACCGTCCTGAGTCTTGCTGCATCCCGCCGAGCGATTTTCACTTTAGCGGTATTGTCCAACTGGCGAGACGCCAACTGGAACTGCAGGTTTGCAAGTTCCTCTTCGGCTTCCACCAACCGCTGCTGGATTTCCTTTTGATCCAATTTGTTAATTTCGCTTGCCTTAATAGGCATGATGCCTCCGTAGCAGACCGGAAGGTCTGCCCGATGTGATGCCGGCTAATCTTCTCGTACTACGAAGCGAGTCGTCAGGGGCAATTTGTGAGACGCCAGACGCATGGCTTCCTTTGCGAGTTCTTCGCTGACGCCCTCGATTTCGAACAGGATGCGACCCGGTTTCACAACGGCTACCCAGAATTCAGGATTCCCCTTGCCTTTTCCCATACGAGTCTCGGCGGGTTTTTGAGTCACGGGCTTGTCAGGGAAAATACGAATCCACACTTTTCCGCCGCGTTTGACATGACGGGTGATGGCGACACGCGCGGCTTCGATCTGTCTGCTGCTGACCCAGGCGGCTTCCAACGCCTTGAGTCCGTATTCACCGAAGCTGACTTTGGCGCCTCGCTTCGCTTTCCCAGTGCGTCTTCCCCGCTGTTGTTTTCTATACTTTACTCGCTTCGGTGCCAGCATGATTGATCCTCAGAAGTATCACGGGCATCTTGCCCCTGCAGGTTCATCACCAAGATGGTCATGCTACATATCAATATGACATCTGTTTGCCAAGGACTTCGCCCTTGCAAATCCAGACCTTGACGCCGATACACCCGTAGGCAGTGTGGGCGGTGGCGGTGGCGTAGTCAATATCAGCCCGCAACGTGTGCAGCGGAATCCGCCCTTCTTTGTACATCTCGCGTCGAGCCATTTCGGCGCCGGCCAAACGACCTGCGCACAAGATCTTAATGCCTTCAGCGCCCATGCGCCGCGTTGCCATTAGAGCCTTCTTCATGGCTCTGCGGAATGATACTTTGCCCTCCAATTGATGCGCAATACTTTCTGCCACTAATTGAGCTTCCAATTCGGGTCGTTTTACCTCTATGATATTGACCTGGACCTCCTTGGAGGTGAGACGGCTAAGCTCCGCTTTCAACTTGTCAACTTCAGACCCCTTTCGACCGATGACGATGCCGGGACGGGCGGTGTGGATGGTCAAGGTTACTTTCTTGGGCGTCCGCCCGATTTCGATACTTGCCACGCCGGCATTCTGCAATCGCTGGCGCAGATAGCGTCGGAGGTACAGATCTTCTTCCAACTTACCTGCGAAATTCCGTTCATCGAACCAACTTGATTTCCAAGTCTTGATTACCCCCAGCCTGAAACCTATAGGATGTGTTTTTTGACCCAACTTGTTCTCCTCTTTGACCTTACAGAATTGTGGACCTCACCGCGTATTTGTATCGTGTCAGGAAGCTTGTCAGACTTCCAATGTTACCCGGATGTGGCTTGTCCGTTTTCGAATGCGGGTGGCACGTCCCATGGCACGAGGCATGAAGCGGCGAAGCGTGGGACCCCCGTTCACCACCAATTCGCGGACGATTACGTCGTCGGTATCGATTTTCTTTGATCCTTCCTGTTGCAGCAAATTTGCCAGTGCGGAACGGATCAGTTTTTCCAGAGGCACCGATGCCGCTCTGGGAGAAAAATGGAGAATGTTCAAGGCTTCTTCGACCGGTTTCCCACGGACCATGTCTCCGATCAGACCCAATTTCCTGGGGGCTGTTCTTATGAATCGCCCTGTCGCAGTTGCTTTCATAATCACTACCTATCTCGGCTACCGCCTATGTGGTGGGTGCAGTCCGTGTCTGGCGATCCACTTTCTTGCCGCCGTGCCCGCGAAAAGTTCTGGTGGGCGAGAATTCTCCCAATTTATGACCAACCATGTTCTCGGTGATGAAGACCGGCAGGAATTTCTTGCCATTATGCACTGCCAGAGTGTGTCCGACGAAATCCGGTGTAATCATGGAACGACGCGACCAGATCTTGATGACTCGCTTAGCGTTGGTTCGGTTCAGATCCAGGATGCGCTGTTGAAGTTTCGCATCCACATAAGGTCCCTTTTTCAGACTGCGCGCCATTACTTACTTTCCTCCAATGCCAAACAGGAATCTGCCGATCGGCGGACAAGTGCCTGACCTCTGGTATTGAGAACAAGGCTGGTGGTTATTTCTTCCGTCTCTTGATGATCAACTTGTCGCTGAGTTTTGCGGTGCGTGTTTTCTTACCCTTGGTTGGTTTACCCCAGGGGGTACAGGGATGCCGTCCACCGGACGATTTACCTTCTCCGCCGCCCATAGGATGATCCACCGGATTCATCGCGACTCCACGCACTTTGGGTCGGAAACCCCGCCACCGGGTCGCGCCCGCTTTCCCCAACACGATATTCTCATGCTGGATATTACCCACTTGACCGATGGTCGCCATGCATCTTACCGGGATCATGCGCACTTCGCCCGAAGGGAGCTTCACATGGGCAAAGCCGGCGTCTTTGGCAACCAGTTGTGCGCTGGCGCCGGCACCTCTGGCAATCTGACCACCCTTCCCCAATTTGAGTTCCACATTGTGGATGAACGTCCCCAGCGGAATATGCTCAATGGGCATGGCATTGCCGACTTTGACTTCCGCTTCGGGACCGGAGACAATCTGGTCGTTTACTTGAAGCCCATGAGGTGCAAGAATATACCTTTTCTCGCCGTCCACATAGTTCAACAGAGCGATATTGGCGCTGCGGTTGGGGTCGTACTGAATTGATGCGACACGAGCCGGAATCTGATGCTTGTCTCGCCTATAGTCTATGATCCGATAGGCTCGCTTCGATCCGCCGCCCCGATGTCTCACCGTGACGCGCCCACGGTTGTTCCGTCCGCCTTTCTTGCGGATCGAGATCCGCAGCGATTTTTCGACAGCGCCGGGAGTTAATTCGGAGCCGTCAAGGATCTGCCGGAATCTCCGAGTGGAAGTTGTTGGATTGTAGGATTTTATCGCCATATCGTCCTCTGAATTCCGCCAAGCCTTTTTTCCGTCGAAGGAGAATCAGTCTTGCCGCCAAAAATTGGCTCCGTGGTTAGACGTTCTCGAACACCACCAGCTGTTCACCGGCTTTGATCGTGACAACTGCCTTTTTCCAGTCCGATCGTGGACCAGTGAATCTGCCCAGGGTCTTCATTTTGCCCTTCATCATCATGGTGCGCACCGAAAGGACGTGGACCTTGAACCGTTGTTCGATCGCTTGTTTGATCTCGATCTTATTGGCTCGCCGATCGACTTCGAACGCATACTGATTTCGGGCATCCTGCAGCTGGGAGAGTTTCTCAGTCAGCAGAGGTCGTTTCAGGATGGTTTTCTTTTTTTCCAATTCCAAATACCTCGTACAGCGGCTCCAACGCGCTTTTCTGTATCAACAGTGTGTTCGAGCGCACAATCTGATAGGTCGATGCATCTTGGGAGCGCTGCAGTTCGATGTAGGGAATGCCCCGGCACGATTTCAAAAGCACCGGATCGTGTTTCCCGGATAGCAGCAAGGATGGTACACCTGTCAACTCGAATGCCCGCAACATGGATGCGATATCTTTCGTCTTGGGCGCGTCCAGAGAAATATCTTCGACGATGCGGATTTTCCCGTCCCGTGCCTTGAATGTCAAGGCTGACTTACGCGCGAGCACTTTGACTTTTTTCGGCAGCGTCGTGATGCGCGGGATTGGTTCCGGACCGTGGATCCGTCCGCCGCCTTTCCACAACGGGGAGCGGATAGTCCCGGCACGAGCGGTGCCACGTCCTTTTTGCCGCCACGGCTTGCGCCCGCCGCCACGAACCAGCGCACGACCCTTGACCGCCCTGGTCCATTGCCGAGCATTCGACATTTCGTTCTTTATCGACAAGTACACGACGTGTTCGTTGGGCTCGATATCGAATATCTCGGCAGGAAGCTGCACTTCCTCGCCGGTTTCCTTGCCATCCCGGGTATAGACTTTTAGCTTGTCCATTTCGTACAGATCTCCCTATGCAGTTGCCTTGGGATATCGCGATTGTTTCCGAATTTCCAGCCAACCATTTCGGGCGCCGGGGACTGATCCTTTCACCATGATCAGATTATTTTCACGATCTACTTTGAGTACTTTCAGATTCCGGATGTTCTTTCGGTTGACGCCCATATGTCCTGCCATTCGCTTGCCCTTGAAGACTCTTCCCGGGCTGGTATGAGCACCAATAGATCCGGGTCCACGGAACGATTCGTGGGTGCCTCGAGAATTTCTGTGACCCTTGAACCCGTGGCGCTTCATCACGCCTTGAAAGCCGCGCCCCTTCGAGATGCCGGCAACGTGTACCAGGTCGCCTACGGCGAATTGTTCCACGGTGATCTTTTCTCCGGGCTTGACATCAACGGCTTGTGGTTGACGGAATTCTCTGAGGACCGCGACGGCCGGCGCCTCGGATTTTTTCAGATGACCGAGTATGGGGCGGTTCAACCGCTTCTGAGCCTTGGTACCGAAACCCATCTGTACCGCATGATAGCCATCAGTATCAGGCGTTTTCACCTGGGTCACATGGCAAGGACCCGCCTCGATGACTGTAACCGGCACGGTGCGTCCCTGGGCATCAAATATGCGGGTTATCGACAGCTTTTTTCCCAATAATCCTATCATAATAGCGATCCTTTGCGGGCACAGCATTCCGACCATCCGGCTTCCGCTCGAATATGGATTCGGGTCCTACCGTGGTCAGGTCTTAATCTCGATGTCCACTCCAGCCGGCAGTTCGATTTTCATCAGCGCATCGATGGTCTTGGGGGTGGAATTCAGGATGTCGATGAGCCGCTTGTGAATGCGGGTTTCGAACTGCTCCCGGGATTTCTTATCCACATGCGGGGATCGAAGCACGGTGTACACCGACCGTTTCACGGGCAACGGAATGGGACCTGATATCACCGCTCCGGTTGACCGTGCGGTACGGATGATTTTTTCCGTGGACTTATCGATCAGGTTGTGATCGTAAGCCTTCAGTTTGATACGTATCGTCTGTGGAGGCATGGTTCCTTGATTCACTGATTGGAGATACCAATGGGTGCTCAGAGACCCGTCTTCTCTAATTCATCATTTAACAAAGCATTAACCTCATCGGTTGAAGCTTTCTGGTAAAAGGGTTGAGGATTAATCCAAATTCCTCCAGAGTCACCACCCCCAGTAAAGGTTGGTCCTCAGTCTCCCCCAAGATTACCGGAGTATGACCCTCCTGCTCTGATATGGCAATTTCACACTCGGAAACCTTGCGAGTAACCTGACTGCCATCTGCCAAAGTAAAGCTTTCCTCGCGTCTCGGTTTCAGTCCCAGTTTTTTCCAAACATTCTTGGGCAAGACCGTATAACTGGCGCCGCTATCCACCAAGAATCGCACGCGAATCTTTGGTTTCCTTGCTCGCCCCACCTCGCCTGTGATGTATACGATACCCATGATACCAAATTATGACGGCGTCTTTTGAAGCTCGAAAAATATTGCCTACTCGATGATTTTGGTTACGACGCCGGCTCCGACGGTGCGACCGCCTTCCCGGATCGCAAACCGCAGCTGCTCCTCGATCGCCACCGGCGTGATCAACTCCACGTTCATCCGGATGTTGTCCCCCGGCATCACC